>Ga0116231_10002223_pt1 | contig 40532 bp, 19 predicted proteins | sample S1TSphgellanicum_2_FD_89695 | JGI IMG/M metagenome (GOLD analysis project Ga0116231, IMG submission 89695) | Host-associated microbial communities from peat moss isolated from Minnesota, USA - S1T2_Fd - Sphagnum magellanicum MG | ecosystem: Host-associated > Plants > Peat moss > Unclassified...
ACTATGGATAAATAATCTTTTTTTCTGCGCCGCGTGTTATGCAGGAGAAGAAAAACTACTGTAAGGCCCCCCCCCCCCCCCCCCTCCCAATTATGTCCCACCATTAGAGTTCAAATGCATCACTCAATTGGGTGTTGTGAATAAAGAAAACCCAATAGGTGAAACATGATCTGTAGTACTCAACATGGTTTCTTAGTTGATATTAAAAAAAAAAACCTATTATACTTTTCTCCAAGATGGAGAGACTTCAGTGAGAAGAGGAATTGAAGGGAAGGACTGCAAAGAAGGCACAAGAGATGGAACAATCCTTGTTGAACAAGGTGGGTGGGTTTCAATGTCACATGGTTCTTCCACCTCTGTTCATTGATGATGGCCATGGGTGCTACCCATATACATATCTTGATCCACAAGAGTTTTGTTGGTAGATACTATGTTGTGACAAAGAAGAGGATTCAAGTCTGTGAAATCAAAGTGTAACTTCATTCTTAGTAATTTTATATTGTTGTTAAAATATCACACTATACTATGTTACAAAATCTAGTCCAAGACATGGGGTAACAATTGCAAGAAATCATTTGCCGTGTGGAAATGTGATGATGATTTTGCAGGCAACAACATTTGCATCACAATAAAGTGGAAGTTTGAAATCACTGAAGCAAGCAAACAAGAACACCAAGGGCAAACCATCAACATTGTAGATTGTTGGAGACAACACTACAAGTATGGTGATGAGCTTGTTATATCATTTTCCTTTAGTGTTTTTGGGTGTTGTGGTAGTAGTACATACATATGGATCAGGTAAATTGGGTAATGGGTGCTCTGTTTCTTTTATGGCCATGGTCAAAGGTCTAGTGAACAATTCATTTTGGAGTATTTGAAACAATAAACCCTTGGCTTGTATTTCTCAATTGCTACACACAATACAATGCGTACAATGAAAATGTTCATTTTGAATGTTGTCCAACAAAGTGGGTTATTGGGATTTTTCAGGATATTTCTTGAAGAAGAACAAAAAAATTGATTGGGATAAACGATGGTTTGTTTTCAATGAAAAAACCAACAAGGTAATTTCATGATTACCTAGCAAGATTTAGTTTACATAGTCTTATTTTTTTTCTCTTTTTTTTTCATTTTTTAGGGCTCATTAAAATTAGCAGAAGACAAATATCTACCACACATTTTTGCTTATATTAAACTTTGAAATCCACATGCACTTGTTTCAAGCAATGTTGGTAGTGGTGCATTTGAAATGAAATGCACCACTACCAACACAAATGTACATAACATGTGTGAATATATTGAAAAGATTGGAAACCACTTTGATGGAAGACACTTGTGACATTTGGTAGCCTTGTTGCCCTCTGACCTCTTTCCTTAGCAATGTAACTAGCTAGAAATGGTGAGTTCCCAACCAGACATTTTTTGATACAAATGCTTGAGATTTTAGTTGAGATTTGATTTGTTATTGATGGAGCTTATGATATGAGTATTTATTGCAATGATGACCTACAATGGTGTGTTGGGGTTGGCATACAATAATTTGCAAGGATACAAGTGGGGCATGTGAAAGCAGAGACTAAGATTGTCCCACATAATTTTAACCCAGAGTGGCATTAGGTTTTTGTGGTTGGAGAGCACAAAGTTCAAGGTAGAACCCTTGAATTGATAGTTTGGGATGTGGTACATGCCTTTGCTTCTCCTACCTCCCTCTAACAATTCTCTGACTTGACCTAAAGTTTGAAACCTTAAATAGTGCCAATTGATAGTTCAATTACAAACATTTAAAAAAAAGGGCACAAAAGCAAATCCTTTTACAAATTTTCTTTCAAAAGGAAAGTTCAATGTAAACATGGGAAGAAGCTATGGGAATCCAAGGATGAGAAGCTTTGGGTCCATGATTTGTTTGATAAACTTACTGCATAAGATGAGAATTTCTTTGTAGAAGCAGGGTTTGCATTAAAGCTCTTTTGTTACTAATGTAAGATGTTTTCAATTTTTAATTTTCAATATTTAGACATTTCAATTTTTAGTTTTCAATATATTTAGACATTTCAGTTTTCAGTTTTCAACTTTCAATATTCACACATCCAAATTCAAATATTTCAGTTTTCAAAATTTCAAATTCCAAATGCTTCACATAGAGATTTCAAATTTCAAATTTCAGTTTTCAGCTTTAAGTATTCACACATCCTAATTTAGACATTTTAGTTTTCAAAATTTCAAATTCCAAAATACAAATTTCAGTTTTCAGCTTCAATATTGACACATCAAAATTCAAACATTTCAATTTTCAAAATTTTAGAATCCAAACATTCCATATATTGTAGTACCTTGGAAGGTTTGGCACATGCCTCCCAAACAATTAATTCATTTTGAATATTCAATTTCGAAAATAAAATATTCCTAAATTTTTTTTATTTTCCTTCCTAAGGAGTTGGTCTTTGGAATAAAATAGTGATCATGGTCATAGAACATTGGGTTTCGCCATTATGCGATGAGCTACTTGTTACACTCTTTTTTGGAGGTGCATAATTGTGTTATGCCTTCTACCAGCCACGGAAAGCTACACGAATTTGACCGGCACATTTTGACTTTTTCACAATAAATTTTATTATCTCGAGTCACATATTGAGCACCAGTGGAGATGCTGTAAGGGGCCAGGATGGCATAGCAGGCACAACCAACCCTAAACTCAAAACCCATGTTGGGCAAGTGTCTAAACCCTCAAAAAAATCAATGGTTTTCATGAAAGAATTGGCAAAGAACTTTTAAAGTGTTTTTAGAAACATGTTCATATACCAAAATCAGTTATTTGAAAATCTTGAGAGTCAGCAGCTAATTGGATATATATCTGGGTTGATAACCGGAGGGTATCTGTCCGTCATTTTAAGAACCGCCCAATACTGGTTTTTTCCCCTGAAAGAAAGAATCTCCAACCTGTTATTACCCTGACAAAAAAGAAAAAATATTGATTGGAAATCCTTTATGTGGTTAGACCCTGCCTCAAAGGCAAAAAAACTACCATTTTATGATTTCCTTACAACAGTAATAATTGGAAACATTCTCCGTGTCGGTTTCAGATTGCTTCCAGTTGGAATCTCTAACTTTGCACCCAGTACAACAAAGTATACGTAAGTATGATTCATGGGTCAATAACAGCCAGTGCCTTTTTAAAGAATTTTTGTTTGTAGCCAAAGTGGCTATCATCCATAGGAAAATGTAAAAAAAGTGGCGATGACCTCTGGGAAGAATTAGTCAAATTTGGCTATATTATGAATTACACATCTTTTATCATCCTTCTATATTTTCGCTACACATGAAAAAGTAGAAATATAAATCTGACAATTTTTATTACTTTTTTTTCCCTCACATCTGGCAATCGAAAAAAAAACCAAAATCACATGATTTTTGAATTTTGAATTTCTCTTTTTGACCAAATTTTGCCAACAAAAAAGGCTGATAACAGCAGGCTTTTGATTCCAGCTTTACACCCCAGACATACAACTGCAACTAACGGTCAAAATGAACCAACACCCACCAGCACACCATGAAGGATGGATGGTAGGTGGGCAGCAAATAGTTTTGTTAGGTTGGAGTTGCCTAGCTAACCATGGTAGTTAAGTTCAGTTGCTTTTTAACTACCTACCTACTTACAACCTGTTAACCCAGTTGAGGTTAGTCCGCAAGTGAGTCATAACAGGCACAGGGTGGATGGTGTGCTGGTGGGTGCTGGTTCACTCTGGTCACCTTCTCATGGGTCTGTAACTAATAACAGGTTTGTTGGCCTTGCCTACAAGGCAAAGATATTGTTTTAAAATTCATTCTAGAGTATAGTAGCTTAAGGGATTTCTGCCCTTAGGTAGTAGGTCTATTTTTACATGATGATTTTTGAAAGATGATATTTTGGCTTGTATTTAAACTTGAGATTAGTTATATAGTTATAATATCTTGAAGGATTTCGGTTTCTTTTAGAGGATTTTTTGAAGATAATATTTTTGCATGGTGAAAAATTTGAATTTCCATAATTCTTCTTTTGCCTTAAGATACTTTTTTATGTAAATGGCAAGGCCACAAGTGTGACAAACCCCCTTTTTTGCTTTGGTGTTAGATTCTCAACTTTTCACCCAGTACATATGACACTGAGATTCATGGGTCAGTAACAAGCAAGCTTGTTTCGGTCAACTAGTCTTGACCCCAACCCTGCAAAACCCAAAATTGTTATTTATGCTACTTAGGGTTAGGGATATGCCATTGTTCTTGGTGACAAACCAAGTGCAATTGTTTTCCTTTGTTCAGTTTGCACACAAAAATTTAATAATGCCCATGGTATCATTTTGTTCCACAGGTTGTGTGGACTATTCTATAAATACGATGTTCCCTTATATTATTTTACTTCAAGTTTGTGAAAAGATGAATACCTAGATGTAGGACCATTCCATTTTGATTTGAGACAATAAACAAAACTATTCTTTAGATCAAAATGGACAAAAAAAGTTTAGGATAGAACAGAATGGTGATCAATGAATGGAGGGCTTGGTGAATTTTATATCTAATGAGGAATCTATTATGGGTACAAATTTCGTACTTGTGCCTTAATAGTTGAATTGAACATTTCAATTGGAATTTGGAAAGGAGGTTTATAATACTAAGAATTCATATTGTCTGATGGTTCTAGAGTTTCAATTAGTAATTGCAAGGGTGGTTCAAAATTCTCCAAGTACATACCAGGGGTCATCAATAAGCTCAAAGGAAATTAGATCTTCATTGTTAGTGAATTTGTGAGTTGAAATTTAGATTTTGTTTCCACATGTATTGCAAAATGAAAATTTGTTAAATGGATTGGGAAATGGATGGACGTATCTTAGCCAAGATATCTAGCTGGATATTTTTCCCCACCAAGCTTCATAGTTGGAACTAGGACAGAGATGTTATGTAATGGAAGAAAGCTGGTGAAAGAATCCAAGAGAGATCTACACCAAGTACAAAATACATAAAAATAAACCACTTTCATGTACTGAAAGGAACCATTATCTAAATCAATGCTTAGTTTTTATTCTAGTTCACAGAACACCAGTAGTACATCAACCTCTTGCATTGCTTGCAGTGGAAAACTAGGAATCAAATATCTGAGGCATAACAAACAGAACGTAATGAAATTTCAACCTGCCTGACATTGGAAGTAAGAACAAATATCTCTGCTCTGCTTGATGCCCAAGGTTTTTTCCACTTTCAACACATTGCAATTTGATCATTAGGAAGTTTTCTCAGTAGCTTTTCCTATCTTTGATCTCATAAATAAACATGCCAGACACTTGGAATACTACAACAGGACGTGTAAGTATTCGTGCTGAGGCTGTGTCTTAAGCTGTTCTACTTTCCACCTCTAAGGAATAGAACATCCACTTCAGACAAATAAAAGTGCCTGTGTGAAAGAGCAGGTCATAATGATCCACGAAACAGTTCGTCTCCCACATAGTGCCATACATAGCTTGGATGGAAGGTACCACCCATTCCACCCACCCATTCCACCACTGCGGCCAAAAATGTCTAGAAAACCATACAATTCAGTTTCAGTTCTACATTTTCAGTTCTAGTTTCGGGGAAAAGGTCTTACATTACATGCTGCAGACATGAATCACCACCCATGACTGCACAAGAGTCGTGACAACTATGGCGATAGTAGAGAAATGTTTGGCCCAATTTTGGGCAGGGCCGCGGCAGTGATTTAGTCAAATCACAAGTTGAGCATGGTTGCAGCTTGCATTTGCCAGACATCAATACTGCGGACCTTGATGGGTGAAGTTCCATTGTTGAAGAAGAAAACATTGGCATTTGATTCATAGGCTATGGTTGGGTAGGCTCGCATGTTGACTGTCATACGCCCACCTTGTACAAAAGTCTCAATCACAGATTTATCCACCTGCAGAACATTTCACAGTGCTTAGGTTTTTACATTATAAAAATTCATATCTTCTACCCTTGATAGTTAAATATGTAAACATTATTATCTTGATGATTCCTATAGTTTTGTAAACCATTGAAAGGTTTCCAAAGTCCAGGACTTACGAATATCCGAGCAGACAAGAAATCCTCAGACTCCAGAACGTTGACAAAACTTCCATAAATAGTAGTGTCAATGCCTTTGGCAAGGGAACCTCTGCACAATAGAATTTATCTGCATTAGCTAAAAAATCCTGGAAGGTAGTTTACAAACATTTTCAATAATTCTTTTCTGCAATATTGGGGAAGATTTTCATTTGCAGAAGGTCTGTGATTATCACACCTTGTTGGATCAGCACAAAATCGTGTTGTCCAGCCTGCATTCTTCACATGTGAAATGTAGAAGAACACGGCAGATAGCTCTGTAAGGTTCTTGTCAGCCAAAAGCAGCAGACCAAAAGGTCCAAAGGTGCCTCGTGCTTGTGCACCCCCTTGGCCGCACTCAAAATGTTCATCCAGATTTTTCTCCGACTCGCCCACAATGCTCACATTTGGGTATTCGAACACCACCTCGATGTCCAACTGCATATTTCAAATAAGAGAATGACAAACATCCTTTGGCAAAAAGAAATGTGTGAATATATGGTACAATTGCTCAATGGAAGTGAATTCTGTGGAGTTTTATAAACATATTCCACTATGCTCAGTCAGTGAAGTATTACCTGATCACCAATAGCTCCTTCCACTGGCACAACTGACCCAGGAGGCAAGTGCACTGCTTTCTTGGTCAATTTACTACCCCGCAACTGATTGATTTCATCAATTGGTAGTTGGATAACATTGATACCAGTGTCGTTGTCATACCAGACTGTTCTTGGGATTCCCTGTTAATATTGCCAGATAGCAAGATTAGTCTTTGGTACATCTTCTATTGTAAACATGCAAGGGCCACATAAACTTGTATCAGGCCAGTGAAAGTGCAACAAATAAAGGGAGATCACAAACAAGAGCTAATTGTCTGGAGTACTAAAGCTTACCATGACAGTGTTCCACCCTTTCGCAACATCATAGACTTCGGGATCAGACTCATTAACAAAACCCCAGATGATTCGCCGCTGCTTTACTGGATCTATGAAGCTCTTTGATGCATAGAACTTTCCATAGTTGTACCGCAGTCCAATACCAACATCAATGATAGGGTTGTCAGGGATGAAGATATCTTTCTCTGTGTCGTAGAAGCCCAAGGCATACCAGTCATGTCGCTCGTCGTCCAAGCTGACTTTTAACACATGATGGACACCAGGGCCATGGGTCCCAAGGGGAGGTGTTGGTTCACCGAGAGGTCCAACAGGATAGAAATCGACACACTCCCACATTCCAGTGCCAGCAACAGCATGAAGTAGATTTTCTTCACCTTGGTACTCCCAGTTATACAGATCCTTACTCTTATACATGAGAGCCACTCCAGCTCTTCCAATTTTGGATCCAACCGACAGTCGATAAACCCCATCAGCACCCATCCATGCAGTAGTTGGATCTCTGAAATCCCTAATGAGAATTGCAGGTGGTGGTCTCAGGATAGGATTACGTGTATACTTCACCCACTCCCTGAGCAAGGGATCAGAAGGATCTTTTGGCTCTGCAATGCTTGCCATCTGCTCATCTGCAGCTGAAGAACCTGCAGCTCACCCACAGAAAATTTCAGAAAACTGACACAAAAAAACTATCACAAAAACTATGATCCACAAGATAGAGAATTCTACTTCCTGTTCCTGAATATCTGTAAAGAGCATCAGTAGTCTCTCTACAATCAATCCTTTGCTGCTACAGGTAGACATGTTTTCTAATAAAAACAATGGAGTATGATGGCACATACCTGTGTAGTAAATGAGAGGGAGACCATCTGGACGTATTGTGACAGAGCCTGACCAAGTCCCTTTGATGTCATACCACTCTTTGGGAGCCAGAGCAGGATGGAGGAAAGTCCATTGAACCATATCCTTGGACACACCGTGTCCCCATGTGATATTGCCCCACACAGCCTTGCCAGGATTGTACTGGTAGAAGATATGGTAATAGCCTTTGTAGTACATAGGACCTGTAGCCAAATTGCCAAAAAAATAAAAAAATAACACTCGCCTATCAGCAGCAAGCAAATCACTCGTAACAAGAAAATGCGGAAGAAAAACAATGACCTCTTTTGTTGCCTAAAAGCAATCTTAGAACGGAAGGAAAAAAGAATCAAAGCTTAGAGAACGTACCACAAGGATCTGATGAGAAAGCACGACGGTCCACAGATCACGACACACAGACAAGGCAACAAAAGCGCACCATTAGAGAAGCGACTTCATCGACTCTTCCGTGAGAACTCCTACTATCTTTTCAGTAGGATTTCTATCTTCTCGTTTACGACGACTTCCTTGCAAAGCTTCGGATCTTTTGATCCCATAGCTTCCACATCAATCTACAGGCTCAGCAATTATCACATGTATAGTTCTCTTTCTTAAACAACAATCGGATCCAATCTCTGACATGCTAATAGCGTTCAACAACATTCGCAGAACGATAATCGGAGATATGCACAGCTTCTATTCTGGTGTGCATATCTCCGACTGCAAGCACGCTTAGCAGTGAAGGATTTTTGCTTGAAGAATTCCAAACAAAGAACACAATGAGCAGTTTACAACGAGGAAACATAGACAACGTCTCATTACTGCCCTGACGAGCTCGTAGTCTGGAAGGTACAACGGGAAGACATTTACCGCTGATCCAGTTCTTTGCGGGTCTGCAATGGTACGCAGTCAATGTCTTAGGATAAGGAATTGGCACGCCGGGGTCTCCAGGGCCCAAGGGAGGGTCCTTGAGTGCAATGGCAGTGCCATTACTGCCGCTCCAAACTTTCTGCCATCCAAAACTCCTCATTCCGACGAACACGAGTGCAGCCAGCCAACCGAGGGCAAGCAATAGCAACGCTCTTCTGCCATTTTTCCCGATCACACCGACCGATCCCCAGTCGTCAAAACTCTTCTCTTCCGATCCCGATCCCAAACCGTCGTACGCCTCCACATCGCCGGGTCCATCAGCCAATGCCACATAATGCTGCTGCTCATCAACACTCAGGATCACTCCCCCCGCATCAACAATAGCAACTCCTTCCTGCTCCTCCACAACATCATGCACAAGCACCGCACCCCCAGCCATAGCTTGCTCTTCAACAAGACCACTTTCGTATGCTCTTTTTCTCCCGCTCTTACTCTCCTCCAAAACTACACATCAAATGCAGATCTCCAGGAACAAGAACTTGAACTCAAATTTGAAAAAACTGATGCACAAGAAGAGAAAGAGATGCACAGGGAGAGAGAGGGAGAGAGAGGCAAAGGAACGAACTCGCTTGCTCACTCGCTTGCTCGCTGCTCGCTTAAGGAGCTGGAGAACTCTGCGAGAGAGAACGATGGAGAAGAAGAGCGCCGCGGCCACCTTTTGTGCAGAAAGCCAGCAGGACACGACAAGGGCCGCTACTAAGGACGTAGTAGAGTACCTAGAGAGGTGCTGAAAAGACCCTAGCGCAGAAGTAGGTACCAAGCAGTACCGTCCTACTACTTGTGATGACAGGACCTAGACGAGGTAGGTACCTGCTAGTATCCTCCTACTACTGCCAGCCTTTTTTCTCCTGGCTATATACATATAGCCAGAAAGCCATATGAAGAATGAAAAGTGCCAAAATCAAGTCTTTTTGAGATTATCCATGGCCATATCTTTTACCGAAATTCAAAAATAATCGTCAAAGTGTATACATGGTTCTTGAAGTATGTAGCCAGAAAGCTATATGAGAAATGAAAACTGCTAAAATCAAATGTATCTTGAGATTCTCCATAGCCATATATTTTACCAAAATGTAAGAATAATCGCCAGATTATTTCTCTACATGGTTCTTCAAGTAGGTAGCCCCAAAAAAAGAAGGATGTTTAACAAATTTTACTTTCATATCTAGTTTGTAGCCAAATTTTCCTAAATCTTCATTTAGATCATTGCCATTTTGGCTACATCACAAAATCGACAAGAAAAGCACTAGCTAGTACTACTACTACTACTCGCCAGCCTTTTTCTCGCTGGCTACTATTGTACAGTGTTTTCGTTTTGTCAATTCTGTGTAGCCAAAGTGGCTATAATCCACAGGAAGATAAAGCCAAATTTGGCTAAGAGCTAAATATGAAAGTAATATTTGTTAAAAATAATTTTTAATTTTGGCTACTTACTTGAAAAACTATGTATAGCAATCTGCTGATTTATTTAAAATTTTAGTTGAATTCTGGCTAAATATAGCCACCAAAAAAAAAAAGAAGGCTGCTACTATATAGCCAGAAAGCTATATTAAAAATTGGGTCCTGTTGGGTGTATGTTGAGCTCTCTGATTGGTTGAGTGAAATTTTTATTGGCAAGGGGAGCTTCGACGATGGAAGTATCAATTTGAGGAAGGAGGGGAGCAGGTAAGGGGGGAGGCATGGAATGGAATGGCATTCAGGTTTTCTTTATTTATTTTTAAGGATTTTTTAGGCAGTGATTCTATGTTGGGCGAATACCCAGTCGCAAATTCCCTGTTTATAGAAAATAAAATTCCAAAAAAAGAAATAAAATTTTTTTGCCCAAAAATCATGACAATTTGCCTACAACAAGAAAGGGTACTTAAGAAAAAAAAGCCCATAGGTTTTTTAGGTGATAAAAAAAGTGCTAGAAATATTATGTTAGATTTGAAAAATGGAAATGATAATTTGAAGGAAAAAACATAAATTGCTATGCAAAAATAATAACATAAAAGTCTACATATGGGCTAGTTGATCAAAATAAAGAATGCAATACAAGAATACTTTAGGGGAAAAAAGGAAACATTTTCTAGTAGAGACAAACTTTTGACATGATATATTATATACCTAATGTACGAAAGGAATAGCATGCTAAATGACATAGAAATGGGATGTTATGGGGAATAATAAATTAAAAAAGAAAACATTTGGCTAGGTGACAAAAAAAACATGCAAAAATGAAGGTTGAGAGAGTATTACGGCTTCCGTATATTATTTTATTTTTGATATTATTCTATTTTTGCTTGAAATGGTATCTCCTATACTTCCCTTCTAACCTCTCTCTTTCTTTTGCTCCCCCATGTTGAGAACCTGCAACTTGAGTGGTGGTAGGGAGGCCTCCCATCGAGTCCGGTATTATTCTATTGTGCACTTTGTTTTGGGGTAGGAAGGCCTCCCATCAAGTTCGGTTTTATTATATTGTGCACTTTCTTTTGGGGATTGGTTGGACGGAGGGGCTAAAATGAAGGAAGAGTTGAAGACCGGGATTATATATTTTTGGATTGTCTAAATATCTTGGGGGTGGGAAATAGAAATTGAGAAATTCTTGTTATCTTTAGTTGGCTTTCCGTTGGTGGGCCTAACTTTCAACCGGAACCTGAAGATCAAGTTGTAAAATGAATCTGTAGTCTCCAGACACAAGTGGGGTCTCACATTTGAATAATACTTTTTCTTGAACATAACAAGGGATGGATGGGTGAGAGTTAAAGATGGGAAAAGGTGGGGATGGGGAACGGGCCGGAAGGGAGTGGGAGGGGATGGGTGTAGTGGGGAAAACATGAGAGATTCTAGTATTCAAAAGAATGCTAAATGTAAGATTCTAAAGTGACTCATTGAAACAAGCATTTTGTGTGTAGAAACTGAAGAGAACCTGAATGGACGGACGGGCACAAAAGGAACCAGGCATGGGCCCAAGGGCTCCCATAAATAAGACAACCTAAGAATGGAATGGATGGCCGGGAACAAAAGAAATGTCAGGTCAGGTAGGACCCAAAGTTGCTCAAGCATCCCAAAGGGAGGGTGGAAGCTCAAGGCCACAAGGATGGAAAATGTAAGAGGAAATAGAATGAGGGAGGAATGACTTGACATGATGTTAGGGCGGCCGGACGGGAGGGAGGGTTTTGGAAAACCTCAGAGATCTAGGGGAGAGAAATGTTCAAATGGAGAAAGTCTAATAGAGTGGACCATACAAACATAGAACAAATACCGTGGCATTCATGTAGGTGCAGCACCTACATGCAAGCGGAGGAGAAGAGCTCCTTGGTTTCAACACAAAACCAAGATTGGGTTCTTGCATTAGACACGGAGGAAAAGAGCTCCTCGGTTTCAACACAAAAAAATCAACTTTAGGTTGTTACATTTGACACGGAGGAGAAGAGCTCCTTCTTGGTTTCCACACAACAAAACAAAATCAAGATCAGGTTGTTGAATTGGACACGAAGAGTTCCTTGATTTCAACTTTCAACACACAATTGAGGTGACTTTAACGAAATCCAAAAAATGGGGATGAAACAAAAAAAATTTAAGAGACTAAATTGGGGACTACTTTAGACTTATTTAAAAAATCCAATTGCACTTGTTGTAACTGAAAGTTCATTGCTTTTATATGGTCCTGGCCTTGGGAAAATGGAGTGTTGGAAGGGGTGAAAATTTTATTACAAAAGGGACCCAAGTTTTTGCATGACCCTTTACCTGGCCATTGTCCATGACTTGCATGTATCCTATAAGTATCTTCCTCTATGGTGGATTCAAAATAACATTTGTTGAATAGTTAATCAAGGCCCTTTGTAAGAATTTTTGTTTGGCCATTGTATATGATTCAGGTCCTAAACACTACATGTGTGCCTGGAGGTCCCTTCCATGCATGTTCACAACCATGTAAGGGTGAAATTGGCAATGGACACAAGGAATAAGGCTGCATTGGGCATGTCCGGGGATGTGTGTAACTTACTTGGACCTTGAGAGCATGAGAGACATGTAATGCTGTTGGTGCATGTCTGAATCACAGTAGTACCCGAGCAAGTTTGGCAGTAAATAATTATGAGAAAAAATAATTCAGGACTTTTGAGAAATTATTTAGGTGTACTTAACAATAAAAGGGTACACCTTTATAATTTCTTAATAGTTATGTCAAGATCTTAAGAAAAAATATATATTAAATATTCAGCTTCAAAGTGCAGTTTGTGCAAGGCTAGGCTACTACGATGTTTATTCTGAGTCGAACTTTGTTCTTTAACACAAAGAAAATGGGTTGATTTAAATTAATTTTCTCAACGTCACAAAGAATGTGTGATATACCTGGTACTATTGTGTACCATTACAGCCTCATATGGACACGGAGGAAATTTATTTAGGTCCTTTTGGAACTCAGAAATAAAGAAATGTGAAAAACCCAAACATTTAATCACTTTAAAATCATTTTGCCTCCGCGACTTAAACACAACATTAAATGTAGACAAAGAGCTGTGTCATTAAGGTGGGGGGCTCCTTCTCCTTTCTTTCCCAAAACCCTAAGAAAAAAAAGGTGAGGTATGGCCAAGTAGCAAGGCATTCCTGAAATAAGTGCCCACCCAAAAGTCCTTCAATTGGGAGCTCATAGACATATAGGATTGTCCATATTCAACAATTTCTTTCTTTTCCTAAATTAAATTTTCTCCATTCTCTAAAATGGGTGATTCGTAACCCATGAACTTGCAACTCTATTCCCTTTGTTTTTGAAAAGACCTAGTTGATTGAGAGGAATGATATACTTCTTAAAATCAATTTGATGAGTGCCCAAAACCAAGTTGCCTGCATGGAGGGACACACACACAAATGAGAGTGAGGGGTTGGTGCAGAAGCCAAAAAGGGTATCATGATGATCCTATGGTTGTCTAAAGCACGGCATTGTTCCAAACAAGGCCCATGGTTTTTACATTAGCTTGTTTTCTTTTTCCCAAAGGCACAAATAGAAAAGAAATTGTAACCAGGCGGCTCTCCCATTAGCCACACCAATGGGGAAAAAAAGAATATGTAAACAAATGCCCAAGACAAATTGCCTGGATGGAGGGACACACACGAAAAAATGGAGTGGTGGGTGTGGAGTAAAAGGTCATGTGATGATGCTACAGTTGTAGATGTACGCCATAGTTCCATGCAAGCACTATGGCTTTCATTTTTTCCCCTTTTATTTGGGAGCACGAGTAAAACACACACTTGCCCAATGGGTTTCACATTTGCCCATCACTACCAAAATCTTCCATATGACACCAAAGAAATGAACATATCAATAACAAGTCAAGTGGCCCAAAATTATTTTGTGCATCAAATAAAGCCACCACCCCATGCACAAAACTACACTCCCCTAAGGTGAAGCCATCCAAATAAATGCACCCCATGCAAAAACTACAAAATATCATTTGCCCTACTGAATGGCATCAAATAAAGAGTAAGATAGCACTTGAGGAGAGGGGTGTTCCCAAAATAAGGGCTCCCTTGGTATCACCTAGGTCGGCCAATTATTCCAAAATCGCCCAACAATCACATGGGGTGCTACCTGACTTCTTTAATAAACCAGCAGAGAATTAAAAAAATTCAAACTTTTTCATGTGACAAAATGAAGAAAGTAATTTGCCAAGAATTTCAAAACAGAACGTCCCACCGCACTCTATAATGTTCCCTCCAGATACACTAGAATTTTTTTTGCCGGTGCTTTACCGCACCCACCTGGAGCCTGCGGGTTTGCAAAAACTCGGGAAACTGAAGGAACCTCAAGTGTAGCATCATGGTCGGAAGTGGTAGCACATGACAAGGTCCCTTGGCACCCCCCCCTATAATGGAATAAGAAATTAAATTTAGAGGAAACCTAAGCTTTAAAATAAAATAGCAAGTGGACTCGGAAGTGTGAAATTATATTGAAATATTAAATTTCTTTTCTGGGGTACAAAAAAGTCTCAGACTTAAAATATCTCCGACTTTGTCAACTCGTAACTTATGAGGTCCTTCCTTGGGGGAGTATTACACAGATGGGGGACACTGCTAAATACCCCCCTTATTGGCCCCTTGAGAGTTGGATTTTACTAATTTTTACGATTAAGTTTTTCCAAAGGGTATGGCTCCCCTACTAATAACGGTTGTACCCCCCCCTACCATCCCTTCAATATAGGGAGGTTACAACCATAATAGGTACCCTAAATGGGGAATCCTTACCCTACAAATAGAAATGTTGTTTGAAATTTTTTTTTTTCAATTTTGTAGTGTAGTCATCCATAAGAGAAATTAGCCAAATTTTGGGTACAAAAAAGATATGAAAATGAAAATTTATTTAGGCATCCGGCTATGTTGTTTGGTTATGTATTGGACCCTTAGTCCCTAATATAAAAATCAAGTCACTTCTAGTAAAAGATTTTTTTATATATAAAAGGGTGGTTGAAACCCCTGAAAACCACCTATTTTTCTCCTTTTCTGTTTTTAAATTAACTAAGAAAAAATTTCTGCAACTTCATACTAGATTCTATCATTGGACTTCAACACAACAACATTTGATTTTTTACACCTCCCACAACTTCATACGTACATACATTTTCACCCTATCCATATTTACCATGTTTATGGAGGCAAAATTGAGTTTTATGAGCTCCCGTATAGTTGTGGAATGTGCTTGAACAATGTGTTTATGTAACACTATTGCACCCTACATATGAAAAATGCAAAAAAATGCAAAAAAATGCAATTTTTTTTTATAGGAACACATTAGGTCGGTTAATATTGTTGGTTAGGTAATATACACTTTTGTTGGGGGCCATGAGAACTCTTTTTGAAGAATTTTTTGAAAGTTGTTTTCCCTTTTAAGGGCACATTTTCCCAGCTTGTGTTTGCCCCATTCAAATTCACAACATCATCAAGCCCACACCACAAGCCTTATGAGGACGTGGTTGGTGGATATCCAAAAATTTGCAATCCTATCACCATATGTTGTGAGCAAAATGCTTTAGCTCCACACTTGAGTGGCATTCAGTTTCATCAAGATTTCATAAGTGCCATAGCTCAAAACTCAAAACCACAAGTTCTTTCTTAGCCAACATCACTCCCAATGCGGAATGTGGCTTTGATAAACATGATCTTATCTCAATCCATTATGCTCCTTTCATCCATGGATGTTTGTTCAGTGGGGTCACATTCATCCACCAATGTATGTATTAGCAACCATCGACATTGAGAAATGTCTTTGACATGTTTATACTCATAAGGTTTACACTTTATGTGGTACCTGCTAGATTTACGGTTTTCCATTTAAGATTAAAGGAAAGTTTTCATCAAATTAGTTCATTTTCATCCATTGGATTTTTTTCTCAATCAATTTGGCTTGATACATCGACCACCAATGTTTGACTCATGCATTAGATGCATCCCATCCATGATGAGATGGAAGATCATTCAATGCCATAACATGCATTCATCATAGCTTATAATGTAATGTACTCAAGGAGTCTTGAGAAACTACATTGAACCTCAAGTAGAAAATCATGTTATGTCATTATTTTGAATTTTTTTCCAAAATAATCAAATTTTGGAATTTCTAGAAATTAGAAAAAAATTCCAACTTTTGAATTATATATATTTGAGTTTTATACATCTTTCATTCTAATTGGGTCAGTATGAATCTAAATTTGTTTCATGCATGCAAGTTCATCTATTGGCATCATAGTCATCCATTTTTACAGGATTGATTGAACATTTCAAATGTAGTTATGGTTCCATTATCATTCATTATAGTGCATCATAGTTCATCACAATGTACTGTTTCATCCATGGAAGTATTTTTGACATAATCACATTCATCCAACCAACAAAGGTAATCCCTTAGATTTCCATAACATTTGTCCATTGAGCATCACAACATCTCATAGTTTCATATATGCATCCATGAATCTTTAGATGGCCTTTTATCCACAAAGTCTCATTTTACAAAATTCATTCATCAACTTCAAACAATTGAGTGGGATTATCACATCGATTCACATCATTCAATAGGAATCTACACAAAAAATGGAAAAACAAAAACTCTGAAAAACATTGGATGGCTAGTTTGAGAGGGCATGCTCCTCTTGGAGCTTGAAAATACCTTGGGCACCAAACAAAAATTTATGCAAAGGTCCTGAAAATCCAATGTGAAAAATATGATAGTACCGAACAAATACATTATCGGAGCACATAAGACTTTACCAACTCCACATTCGGACGTTTCCAACTCCCAACCTGCATGCAGATTTGAGAAAATTCTGACACCAAAAGGCCGAACGTTCTCAACATTATTTGATAAGGGGTGTCAGGTGTAGCCTAGTGAAGTGAAATGGATCCAAAGGGATGCAAAGAAAGAAGCCAATATTTCAAATGAGTTTTACACACACAAAAAAACATATGCTATTTTGTTTCTTTCCTGTCTATCCCGAAAAGATTCGGGCAGCTGAAAGCTGGAATCTGGTGTATTGGGTACCTTCCCATACAAGAATAGAATTTCATGCTTTCGGCCCAATTGAGGAACAACGACAAACTTATTTATGCTTGATGGGTGCAAATTAAAAAGATTCGAAATGTTTTTGAATAGAAAGATGGGCATTCAATTGGCATCAAAGACATACCCAAGTGGTCATTGTACGTACCGATGAAATTAGAGGCTCATATCCGATGTATAACTATTCGACATAGAACCTCACCCTACACAACCCCAAGTACGAAACAAAAATCCGGAATTTGAAGTGGGATGATGAACAACAACAACAGAGGGACAAGAGTGCCTTAAGTGGTTGGTTGGCTCTTTGAAATTCGATTTACTTACCCGAACCAAATGTGAGGTGATTAGAGTGCAAGCACACTCAAAGCCTGCTCGCTCGACCTGACTGCAGGTGGGTGGGTGGGTGGGTGCGTGGGTGGGTTGGAAGTGGGGGGTGGGGTCTGGCCGGGGTAGAATCATGAAAAGGTTGCAGATTGAAAATGAGCCACCCATTTCGGACGGTAGCCTGCAGAACAGGGCCCACAACCGCTGTCTCCGTGTTCATCAATTATTCAAATTCTATTTTGTTATTTTGTGGGTGGTTCTAAGGCCATATGAAAAGAGGGCGCTCGAGGTTCCTCTGACAAAATTATCCTCATCTGGGGGTGAATGTGCTCTATTCACCTCACCTTTGAGAATGGAGATGTCATGGAGTTTTTGGGGTTTTGTCAGTTCCGGGAGGCATCGGAACCAGTATCTATCTATATAATAGCAGTGCCAGAAACTTACAAAAGCAAAGGCTCAAGTTAATAAAGAAAACTGCTGCGCATTTTGGTAGCAGGTTTTTCGGACGGTCGAGGAAAATAGTTGCAAGAACTTTAAAAAATTCTAATAATAAGTTATGTATCTGTGCATGCTGTCCTGAAAACCTAATTCCATTCCTTTGGACCCACTACCCCCAAGACTCAGTGCTCTCGCCAGGGTTTCTTTTTTAAGGATTTTGTGATGTAGCTAAAGTGGCAATCATCCTGAAAATAATTTAGCCAAATTTGGCTAACCCTAATAGATATGAAGGCTAGAAATATAACAGAATCCTTCTATATTCTTGGCTGCCTTCTAGAAGTTATCAGAAGACTCTGGTGATTTTGGATTTTTTTTAAAATTTGAAATTTGGCAAATTTGAGCCATTTTTCCCCATGAAAAATCCTGTGTGTAGTTTGAAATCATATTTTTGTTGGGTCGAAATTTGGCGAAAATTCGCCAGTTGAAGAAACACAGGTACTCACAGCCCAGAATGAATCAGCAAGCACCTCATGTAGGATGGTTGATGTGTGGACAGACAACACATTTTGATTCTACTCTTGTCCCATGGCAAACCAAACCAACCATGGTGGTTAGCTATGTGCTAGCCATCCAAATGCATCTATCTAGTAACCACAAAGTGCCTTCCCTACTGACTTACCTTTGTAGTTACCACTTATGTTGGCTTTGTTCTTGGCTTGATACCTGCCGAATAATTACCAAGCGTCTTGCCTACTTACTTACCTACATAGTATCCTATTACATTACCTAGGTACTTACCTATGACCCAACAACTTACTTAACTAGTTACCTAGGTGAGTCAAGGGGCAATTCGGAGGAGTTGGAGCATGGGTTACCAAGTTCGAACCTTTGTAATTTGTAATCCAGTGGTAGTTTGTTGAGAACCTTAGTCATAACCGGTTCCCAATGAGCACTAGGTCAGATAATCCAAACTTACAATTATGGATTTAGGGTTTAGGGTTACTTGCTAGATTATGGTTACTTGATTTACTACTAGCAGTTGGTAGCAGTGTGGGCTTTAGTCTCAAATATGAATCAAACAAAATCCAGGAAACGTTGACCCCCCTAGGAAGACAAAGATCGAGAAAATGAAACAAAATTAAATTGGCATCCTTGCTAGAAACCAAAAGCAATATAATTTTTTAAAGTGAAGAATAGAGAAACAAAACTTAAAGCACAATTGAAATTGGGGCTGATTAAAAAGGTGAATTAAAAATTTTTAAAACTCAAAAGTGAAAAAGAAGTAGATAGTTAATTTCTTAAGACCTATGAAAATTAATTTCTATTCTTTTTTTCAAAAAGCAAACTCAAAGGCAGGAACGCCTCTAATTCTTTGTAGGGTCTTGTTGGTGACCAATAGATGCAATAACAGGTATCTAACATTTAAAATAATCACCACTTGCAAACTCAAATATTCTTATGCATTGTTGTGGTGAAGGAGTGGGGTCTTTGAGCATCTCCAGCGGTGCTAAGTATGTGACGCTGCAAAAATGTTTTTCACATCCAAGTCTAGTTATGTACTCTTTTGCAACCCCACCCATAAAACCAAAACTGGGACAGCAAAATAGGTCGGGGAACTACTAATAGCAAACCACCTGGACCAATCATTATGATAGGCCAATCAGAAACACTGAGTAGCAGTTAGATCATATTTTATTACACTCTTTTCTGCAGGTGCACAGCACTGCTGTGCATTTTATCAGCCACGGCAATGGGCGCAATTATGGGGAGCCAAAACCATTTTGGTAAGCCCAACCGGCATAATTTGGATTTTCTTCATCCAATTTTACTGTGCAGATCACATACCGAGCACCTCTGGAGATGCTCTTAGCCTCCTACTTCCCCCAACCTTCCCACTAGAGTAATTATGCATGTGCATCAACACTTATAGACATGAGTTTGGATTACATTTGATATTCTTACCTACATAGGCCCTTCTTGCAAAGTTCTGTGGACGAGATTTATTTTCTTCCAAAAGATTGTATCACGATTATGCGTTCCACTCTGTTCCACCCATTTGAAGATTAATAATCTTCAAGTAGACTAATTGTGCATGTGCATCAACAAACTATAGACATGAGCTCAGATGAGACTTCATATTCTTCCGTCATGTAGACCATATTTCTTTTCTTCCAAGATCCTATTAGCTTCAGTTTACACTTTGTTCAATTCTTTTTCTCTTCTAAGAAGGGGGAAAAGCTCCATGCTACAAGAGGCAAACTACTCTACAATGTTTAGATTAGCTAAATGTAAATTAGCTCAATTTTCACAAATTTTAGTGCACTCAAACAAAGTTTGTTGAAAATGAAATCTTACTCAAAATGGGGCAATGAATGTGGTATGCTTAAAAAAACTACTACTACTCTACCGTCTTAGCATTATAATGCACAACTCCTTTCATTATGGATGTTTGATTAAATATGTTCAGATGATAAGTCACAACTAATTGAGTTTGCATTATAGTTTTGGGATGAAAGTTAGCTTTGATTTGCCTTACATCTTGCTCTGTCTTTGAAGAGGATATTGTTATTAATTGGGCTCACCATTGTCATTATGGCAACCCTTGTCTTGAGGTTCTACTAAGGACATCCTTGCATTAGGCTGATGTGATCATAGATTCTATTATGATCACAACACTTTGCCATTATGTTTTTCCAGCAAACTATGCTCACAATCATCTCGCAACTCTACCAGTCATGCATTGATCAACTCCAGGCAATTTGACAGCAGCTCTAAGAGCTGTGAATCATCATAAAATGACATATGTCCTTTTTCATCAGAACATTTGTTCCCAAAGTTCCTAACATCATTAACTATATTTTTCAACCCACTTGCAGCTGTGCAATGGAAAGATATTGTCTCCGAGCAAGAAACAAGGCCCTATGTCAGTGGCTTTCCATTAGGTTATTGTGATCACAGTTACATCATGAACTGTGTGCGTAACTATGATCATACTAGTGCAACGGAAAAGAGACCCTAAAACATGAGGCATGCAAGATTGTGGGTTGGAAATGCAAAACAAAATCCAAATGGAAGGAATGGAAATTTGCCAAGTCTTCTTTAGGAATGGTGTTTGTAGAAAAACTATTCTTTCAAAGTGAAAATGAATTTGAAGACATTGAGATGAATATTTGAGAGAATGTTTTGCCAAATTAGATAAATATAGCTTAAACTACATTTTCCCATCTAGTAGATTTTTTGAAAATTCAATATCAAACTGTTATCAAAAAATCAAGAACCAACTAAAAAGGTTATTAATAACCAACTTGATAACCAGGTTGATAACCGGAAATAACCAGCCAACACTAGTGTCAACCTTCCTTTAGAATAAATAATTTTGGTAACTAATTGACATTCAATACTTGTGGCAAACCCTAAAAATTGGATCAACTTTTGAAGGCCATGATGCACCATAAACCACTATAATTTTTAATGTTGCACTATTATCTATGCAAGATAAGGGAACATGAAAACCTAGTCAAAGCTATTCATGGCAATACCTTTAATGTCATTGATTGTTGTGTTTATGAAGAACATGAGGTCCACAAATGTGTGTATGATTGTCATATTATGGGTTCCATATGCCACTTGTCAAAGCAGAGTTCAACACTACTAGATCACACTTGTAGCATACAGTTCATAGAACTTGTGTGGCTTAGAGCAATTGAACTTTATTAATTAATTAATTTAATTGAACTTTGACAGTCAATTACAATAATTAGATCCTTGTACCTTTGAACCTTCATGACAACATATTCACTATTGTAATTTGTCACACTTAATTTTATAAAGTATTTGAATTTGACATAATTTGTCGAATTCAACCCCAGAAATGTGAAAAACATCACTTTATTTTAATTTCAATTTATTTGCATCTTGTAAACTTGTAAATTTTTAAAAATTGAATAGGTGTATTTTTTTAATATTTTTTTGTGAAGGATTGTGAATTTCAACATTCAAATATGATTCATTATTTAGCCTTTTGAAACCAATGTTTTGGAATGGAGAAGTCAATTGAAACATTCGACCCATACAATGCAAATTGTTGGTATTGCAAAAATTAGCTACTATTTTGTTTCCTTCCATTCTTAAAAACAAAAAAATTGAGCACATGAATTTTTAATGCTAAAGAAGTTCGGTGTAATTATATATGAAATTTTAATTAACCAAACGAGAATCCACAAAGATTAATTAACATATGGGGAACAATATTAATTTCAAAAACCATAATGACTTCAGTTGCAAAGATTAAGGGAAGCACAAAAATAACATTCAGCACTAATTGATATAGTATTGAATGGCAAGGAGTTTGAATGAACAATACTTCTTTTTTTGGGAATAGGATTCTTGTTACAGCTAGCAACCTAGGTACATATCCAAATTTCTTTATTTTTTATTTGAAAAATGGTAAAGATAGAAACTTTAAAATATCATTCTTTAGTTGTTTTTTTTTTGGTTGTTTCAAAAACAAATTGCCAATATGTGAACTTTTGCTAAAAAGAAAGAAAAAACACTCATGATGTTTCTTACAAAATGTCATAAACTCAATTCAAACTTGCATATAGGAGATATTTCAAAGCCACACATGTTTTTCATGATTGGATTTTTGGATCTAAAATACCTATTATTGATGGACTTTGGAAGGAAATAATTAATTGAATAAGGGGCATGTGACAACTTGTAGAGATATTTATGTAGAAAAAAAGGCAAAGTGGTCCCTTTAGGATTAAGTTACAAATTTTAACCCATCATGTTCAAAATGTCATCATCGGCTATTTTTGTTTGAGCAAAATTTCATTGTTGTGAAATTTAGAAAAACATTGTAAAAAATTCACTGATTTTTTATTAAAAATTTGTCAACAATTGCAAACATTCAAAAACATATTTTTAAAGTACCATATTTCTCAAGCTCGTAGCCAAAAATATACAAGGATGGTTTTTCAATTATTGCATACTTTGTTAATAGCCAATATGGCTAAATCAGCAAGTATGGATGATCACCACCTTGGATACACCACAAAATTGGAGAAAAAAAAAATGATGTTGAGATATAAATCAGAATTAAATGTTGAATATCATTTGGGAAAGTGCGACCTTGGGAAAAAAAACATTCTGAATATTTTCAAATTCAATCAATAGTATATTATTACTCACTACTTTGAGTTCAATAGTGTTTTGTTACAAGGTCAAAATTTAAATCCTTGTGAAATGGATGTGTGGCCGACATTTGAGCATGTCACTAAAGTTGGAGCTTGGGAGTCATTTTCATCCAAGGTAGGTCCATTGGATGAAAAAAAAGGTTAAAGTTCACATGTGGCATGACATCTTATTGAAGGTTTTGGAACATTGTGCCACATAACAAAGATGGACATGTCAATTGTATCACAAGTTGACAAATAAAAATTGACTAAGTAGAGGAATGGGTGACTTCCCAAGATAACAACAATGCAAATATGCACATTGCACAAAGCTCGTTTCGAGAAGTGGGCTTGAATACCACCATGCAAAATAGGTTCTAAAAATAATCCTCGTTCTAGAAAAGCTTAAGTTAACATAAAACTCTTTTTTTTTGGTAATTTAACCTTTTCACAATTGACAATGACTATGCATGTCCCCAAAATTTTTTGTGTCCAAGTTGAAGTCAACAAACACTTTGTGTCGCAATTTATCGTAGCTAACCTTGAAGTGTTCACACCATTTAGGGGTCATCCTTATCCAATCCAATACTTGTCACTCTCATCCACCAATGTGAATGGATCCTTGATGCATTAGAATTGAAATGGGTCCTAATGGATTAACACATATACGTTCCCCATTGGTAGGGCACTTTCATCCATTGAGTCCCAATAGTAGATGCACAAGACTTAAACACTCCCCAATTTAAAAAGCCTATTTGATGTTCACTTAGTACATACCAACTTGGCTTAGGAAACTCTAGGTTTTGAGCAAAGAATAGGGATTAGTACTTACCACCAACAAAGAGGTATAATGATATTTTTTAAGACCAAGACCTAGGTCAAGGTGAGTGTAAAGGGGGGGGGAGTTTTGACTCTTTGCCACATGTCTTGCAACCTATTTCATATGCCACACATACCAATTATTTTATCCATTAGGGGAAGGTGAAACAAAGGAACATCCATGGTTACCATGCATGGGAAGCTTGCATTGAGCAAGCACATCTCCCCAATTCTTTATTCCACTTGAGCTCCAACCATAGGATTCGTTTTCTCACCTACCAAGGTAAGTAAGTTAGTTGGAAGGCCCCTGTCTTCTTTGTGCTAGAAGTTGTTCATTCTCCGGTCCCCCTGGGTTGGTCACCCAGTTAATTAACCAATGGTTGGGTGTCAGGTCCCATACTTTGTGAGGTTTGTCTCTACAATTTATAAAAAGGAGTAATGGACCCCAATTTTGTTTTTTGGATGTGGAGGCATCTAATTGGTTGGTTTCCAGGAGTGTGTGTGTGGGATTTCCTAGGCTTGCTCTAATTTAAAATTATACATACTAAAAAAATAAAGGACCACAACAATCAAGCTTTTTTCACAATAGATGAATCTAGAAAGTCATCTTTCCACACCTTTTCCATCCAAAAAATCTTGCAATTTGAAGAATAATTGACAATATTTGCCCAAGTTGGAATAATCAAAAAGCTGTAGACAAAAGAGAGCTCCTTCCTTACCCACAACTTTGTGAGAAGAATCCAACCACTCAATCAAATATGTATCGCAAGCCCAATAATGACATGGGGTCCATAGAGGTCCCATAGATCAATGGTCAGATTGGGTCCATGCAACAACTTGGGTTTGGGTTGAATTTGCATGGAGCTCGTATATTCTAAAACAATAACTAGATCACTTTTAAAGCTAGATTTCATAAGATAGGTTACGATGGAATAATTTTTCAGTTCTCTGGTTTTGGCATGTTATAACCAATGTTGGGCAAGTATACAGTTTCTTGGCTGGTACATGACATGATATAGCTAATGGTATTAAGCACCATACCAGTTTGGTATTCAATTGTCAAGGTATTGGGCTCAATATATGTCAACTACTATAACAACATGTGGTGAACTACCTCCAATACTTCTTACCAAGTGGCCTAATTTGTTGTTGTTGCACGGTTGACATGAGTTGGACATGAGAATACAAATTTAAGATTTGGTGTGGTGGGTATTGTTAGAGTGTTGTGTTAAAATATAAGGACTAGGTAACCAACAGGAGGCTGCAGGTTACAGGATATGACTGAACTGCAGGAGCGATAAGGTTATATCTGGTAACCTGTGGTCTTGAGCCGGTTATCAGACATAAACAATTGACGTGATCATCAAGATGACCTTCATCATCCGGTTGATTCTTGCATCTTACCTGTCTACTCTCTTGTTATTGTGAAGTGTTGTATCAATTAGTTGTCATGTTTGCACCTTGTTTTGAGATATCATCCACGAGGGCGAGACTTGATTTTGAAATTTCCTGTTCATCATCCAAGAGCAAGAGGGTTTTCGGATATCATCCATGAGGGCAGGGTTCTGGAGTTTAGTAGGTAGGAAATGACTAGACGGTTGCAGATTATGGGTTTTGACCCGTGTTCTCTCAGCCAATCACGTGAGCAAGGTGATCATGGCGTCAGTTGTTTATGTTGCAAACAAGAGGCTGATCTAGCATAGGTTGTAGATATCGTTTAATCCTGATTATTTTTCTAGTTAAAATGGATTAATTTGTTGGAGACTTGTATCGGATAGTCATATGATGGTAAATCATATACTGGTTAAACATTGGTTATAACCTGCACCAACTTTTGGAACAAGGGTCACTGGTCAGAACAAGGGACACTTCATCTTTCTCATGCCAGCTTTGTGACAAGTAGGGATAGTGCGAACCCAAACCAACCAGCACACCATCCATTGGAAACTGGTTATGACTCAGTTGTAAGTGAATCACAACTGAGTCACCAGTGTTCTTGGGTAACCTATCATGTAAACCCTCCTGGTTCCACATCACACACTACCTAGATAACTAGGTATGTGAGCCCCTAACTATAATCGGTACTAATAGGTAAAGGAATACAAGTGATCACTATTATTGTTCACGCTGGTTGTGCTGGTGGGTTCTGGTTCATTCGGGCCAACAAGTAGTACTTTCAAGTCAGGTGGTGTTCGAGCTCTTAAGTCATACTACAACAATGATATTGTACCAAATCCCCTTGTCTTGTGTAGTGTAACCAGCACCCCCTCCAGCGCACCGTCCACTGGATGCCTGTTATTACTCGGTTGTGAATGAACCTCAACTGAGTTAATATTTGGTTTCATCTGGGTTAACCAATTCTGTTGGAAATAAGTCTCATATATAGGTGAATAGGTAGGAAAATAGGTAACTACTAGCTATGTAGATGGTTCATACAAAGTGAAGGCTGTTTTTTTAAACCTACCTACTAAGAACCTGCTTGTGGGTTGTTAGTAGGTAGGTAGAAAAAATAAAAAGCAACTGAGCTAACCACCATGGTTAACCAGGGAACTGAAACCCAACAGAAAACTGTTTTTATCGCCACTTACCATTCATCCTTTATGGTGTGCACTGGTGGGTGCTGGTTCACTGTAGCCGAGATATTACTGGAACTTGATTCACAAGGGCAACGACCCATCATGAAATCTTCTAAGGATGTGAAAGAACTTTATGTTTAAGAATGTGAAAAATCAATACAATTATCTTAGTTGACCTTCAATTATATTTCACTACTTGTAAAAAATAGTGATTGTAATATCCATTTTTATTCCAATACATCCTACTTTTACCTTAATACAATGATTGGAGTTTGAATCTTCCAACTTAACCACCATTGGCATATTAGACAATGCTTGCACAACAATATTTATTTTATGAGCTATCCAATGTTACCCCATCATATAAGTAATATGTTTTTTTTTTAATTGTGATGTTACTCCAATGTGGCAACATTTTAAAAACACCCATTTATACAAACAAATGAATTTATTAGATGTCTAATAGTTGGTCAAACTTCCTTATTGCATAAGAGATTTAGTAATCACAAGAGTCAAATTGTCAACAATTTTCCTTTCAACAACATGTTGCAATGTGAAGAGGACATACCTTTTTTTCCATGCCTACATCACATACACATCAATTGAAATCTATGACTTCCTTATCAATAGTAATAGCTTCATCAACACTAAAAAAGATAGACCTTGCCCAAACCCTTACATTTTGAGATTTTCTCAACATTTGGTCACACATCAAATGTGTAATCTCCAAACCAACCCCATAAGACTAGTGGTTCTTGGGATAATCAAATACATTAACTATACATAACCTTTGAATTGTAATGCAATCATTTATGGGGCAACCATGTTTGAATAGGTGAAAAATAGAATAAAGTGGATAATTTTCTTTTTTTCAATAATTGCATCATGGGCAACTTGTTGCAACAATATTTCAAGACCTTGAGCAAAATACAACTTTTCATTAACAACATGAATGTTGATTTTCAACATATTTCTCTCCTTTTTCTACCTTAGCATGGCTACCAAAACTTTGTGACAACATGCATGCTTTCATAAAAAAATCCAATTTAGGATCTAATAACTTATGTTTGTTGTCAATCCAAGTGCACATTTTGCATCAAACTTGAACAACTTTGCCATGAAAACCTAGAACAAACTTTGCCCAAAGCAATTTTACTACTTAGGTACCTTGAAAATGCTTATTCAACTCATAAGTCTTCTTTCGTTGCTTTGTAATCTCAAGATTTTGTAGTGCAATAATAGGGTCCAAAACAACACATTCAAAGTTCACAACATCAGGAACATGTAAAAGTAATTTAAAAAACTAAAGTTTTTGTGACATTTTTTTTTTAGTTCTTAATCACAAAAACTATGTGAAGGTTTCAAATTTTGACTACAAAAGCTTCATGAAATTCCCAACTGTTGATTATAAAAACTTGGAAAAACTTCATGAACATCCTTATTAAAAAAAGTTCATGAAAATTTCAAAAATCAACATGAAAAGGCCCGTGGTGGTTTCAACCTTAAACTTTAGAATTGTGAAGATGATGAAACCTTGACAAAATAAACCTAACCTCTAAACTTGCAAATTGAACATAAATTTTGAAACACAAACAAAAGCACAACATTTTAAAACATTAGAATTGCAAAATCCACAGGTAAGGAAATTTATCTCAAGTCTATTGTTACTTAATAATGCAAATTTTGAATTCAACAATGAACTTGCAACGTTGGAAACAAACCCATGATCCATCTTTTAGCAAGTGTTGTCAAGCTTCAAAGCTTTATGCTCACCCTACAACACTAATTAATAACAAGATGTTGAGGGATCAAATGGACAATACAATTTTTCCAAAGCATCATGATGTGGTGGCAAACATTACAAGCATCAACACAATAAGGTGACCAATGTAACAAACATTTGTTCAATTCAAATAATGAGATCTTTCAAGAAGAAAATGATTTTAATGCAAATGGAAGAAATGTTGTGTTGGTTTGGTGAGAACCCTTTCATTTTGCTTAAGAACATTTGGCTCCTTTATTTATTTCCAACCATGGTCCAAATGGTACCTAGAGATCAATGATGTGGTCTAATTTCCCATAACCTATATCCCACAATTGTGGTGGATTTAACAAATGAACCATTTAAGAAAAAATCCATTGTGCACAATTCATAAGGGTGCTATGACAAATCAATGAACAAATTTGTTTACTTTGTTTCAAAGGACTATAGTCCATTTGCCAAAAAAAGTGTTTTCATAAAAAAATATTTTTAACAAAATTATTTTTTAATTATTACTTTTGCCCAATATATCACATGTTATTTGTTACTCATTCTCCAATAAATATGATTTTTTAAAAATGTAAGATTCTAGACTAGATTTTTATGTTTCATCTTGAAAAATGATCACAATTTCAAATCATTCCAAAACATGTTAACTACTTTTAGGTTTATTCTTTTGTAGTATAAACTACAACGTTGTTTTAGACACCAATTACATTGCATTACATTTACATGTCATAAAAGACTCATGAACATCAATAGACCCAAAAATTAAATTTTTTTGGAAAAACATCAAATAATAGATTCCTTGTATTTTGAGTGCTTTTTATTATTCATATTATTACAAAAAAATTCAACATCAAAAAGTTTGCATATTATGAATTAAGGGCCCCTTTGTAAAACTAGTAATGTTTGATGGAACACATGTTCAACTTTAAAGGTCCTTTGTTCAAATCCAAACTCAAAATCAATAGATCCAATGGTTCAATTTAGATTTTTCAACATCCATATTAATCATAAAGCACAACTTGCCATGATTAACATGTTATAAAAGGGGCACTACATGGGTATATATATATAAATAAAAGTGTAGTTTTGAACATGATTTAACATGGTTTTTGGCTCAATGTTTCATGTTTTCACCCACAAGCCCTTGTAAGGAGTCTTTTGGTCAAATTTTGCACAAAAAAAAGATGATCCATGGCACCAAAACTTGCGTTTAATCTTTGAATGACTAATTCCAATCTTGTTTCATTTTCTACCCTTCACAATTTTTGCTTCATTGAAGAGGAAGTAGTAAGACTTTTGCAAATAATATATATAAATTTCTATGCAAAATGTTTTTACATTCTATTTTGATATTTTAACAATAAAATCAAAGATGCAACAAATTATATGCATAAAAATATGTTAACATGAGAAAAATAAGAACATTTCTCAAGAAGCCAACATTAATTGCATTTGAATTCCTTCATAGCCTTATCAATTTAAGCTAATCTCACATTTTTATTAAAAGAGCTTAAATTTGACACACCTTGAAAATGCAAAACATATGTGTTCGCTACCATCAACAAATAGTGAATCTAATACATGAGCCTTACATTCATTGATTTACATGGCAACATGCACTATGAAAATGTAATGAATCAAACAAGAAATAATTTTTTTTGGAAAGAGATTTGGACCAAGCAAATGAATAGGAGCAAGAAAGCAAACGAAAAACAAAACATCAGAGCATGAAATAGGAGCAAGAAGAACATGAAACAAGAATATGAAAAAACAAGAACATGAACATGGAGCAATAATGCAAGAAAACAAGAACAATAGAAAGGAACAAAAGAAAGAAAATGAAGGAGTAGTCCAATTTGATGAAATAAGAGTGAAATAGGGTGAGAAGGTCACCATGAAAAATAAATTAAAATGCAACATATGACAAACCTGCAAGCAAAGAAAGAAAAAACAAAACGAATTAATGAATAATAATAAAAAAAAAAACTAAAAAGGGAAAAACAGTGAAAATAAATTTGCAATAAAACAAAGGAGAGTGAAATTTTAATCTTGTGGAGATGCCACCTCTACAAGATAATCATTAGATGCTGTTTAGGCATTGCCTTAAACCCTAAATCTCACAGAATCCTGAAACACTAGTTTACTAAACCTATACTCTTGATTTAAACCCTACGTACCATAATCCCTATACCTAGGTCTTGCCCACCCTACTTACCCTAATCCCATAAACTCATAACCTTAAAAATTAAACCCAAATATTCACATTTTATACTACTTGAGTATTAGAAATATTTTGTCGAGCTGCTAATTCTCACTCATCAAAGAACCGACAGCTTAAATATGAAGGTGAGTATCACAGATTGCAATACCTGTTGATTTTGAGAGCGAGATCGACTTGAAACCTAGCTGGTCATTTACCCCATTTGTGATATGTGCCCAACGTTGAATTGGACTTTGAACTTACAACTATGCACAAGAAAAAATTTTCTGCAAAAGGGCCAAGAGGAAATGATTGCTTTTGATTGGCCGATGATAATGATTGGTCCAGCTGATGATATTCAAATAATCTCTCTCACATTAGAGTTTTCCTTAAAGTCACCCTGTCGTTGGGCCTCCTTTTGCCCCCTATCCCCTCTTTGAGTGAGGTACGCAAAGTAAAGAAATTTTATGAAATCTGGGTATGAAATGCTGAAACTCAGCATTTAATGCACAAGGTTTGAGGTAGGTAATTATAGGAGTTGTACAGGTAGGAGCAGTGAAACTATTTGTAGCAGCAGTGGAGGCGCTCAAGAAAAAGGAAAGAGGGGGTCAAAACAAGATGAAAATGAGTTTAGCAAAAAGAAATACTGCATTTCTGAGTTTCAACACCACCCCCACCGGCGTTGAATGCTAATGTACTTGTTTTGCAGGTTTTGTTTTTGAATTTCACCCGGTTTTGGACCAAACTCAGGGTTCTGGTGCTGTGTTTTCCTGAGTTTACTGAAAACTCCATTGTGTTGAAACAAACATAAGTGAGAGATTATGTTGGATGTTGGTCCTGGGAAAGACTGGAAGCTGGAGCCTAGTAGAGGCCGAGATATGGGGGTGTAACGTGGAGCTGGTCTGATTTGATGAGGTTGTCGGTGGTGTACATTTGGCCAGATTTCGAGACTGCATGCATTGATGAGCGTAATGGTGTTGTTGAAGGACAATGGAGTGCATTTGAATTGTATGCTACAGTTCGTAAGACTGTGTATTCATAGCCATCCAGTACCAAATAACTCTCACTTGCAATCACATTCACCCTGAAGTCCAAAACATGGGATGCCAATCAAACTCAAATCAAATAGCGAGAATTGGCACAATCCACAACAGCTCTTGTGATTTTGCTCTACAATTTGTGCTAGCAATTTTTATATTTGTTTTTTGAAATGTGGAATCTGGATGTTTGGGAAGACAAAAGTTTGAAAATAAATAGCATTGGAAGGAGTGGGTTGTCAATGTTGTTAGCCAAGGTTAACCAGATCTGCACAAAGGCATACTCTCCTATGTCGGATGAAGTTCCTTGAGGAGTTTGATACATTTCTTAGCGTTGAATATATTGCAATGGAAACATTCACAAAAGCATTCGGAAAGTATCCCCAGGGACTCTTTCTGGAGCTTTGCAGAACACTGAGGTTTAATTCTTCAGCAGTGGATTAGAACGATCTGCTGAAATGTGTTCAACCAGCTTGCACTAAATTGAAATTCAAGAACTGGGATAAACACACCTGGAGTTGTAGAACTCTGCAAGGTCACCTTATAATTCATGCTGAATCTATTGTAGTATGTTGGAAGTATGCCTACTTGATAGGCATTTCCCCTTTCCTGTGATTGGGATTCTGCTCAACCCATGAGTGATGACCATTGCCAACCAAGTTTCTAGGATGAGGAAAAAGCATGTCATTAGAGGTTCAGATTGTGTAATTGGATTGTCTTTCAACCTCGATTGTAGGATCACCATCCCCAGAAGAAAAAATGACATTGCAGCAGACTGTGAAGGACAACTCTCATAATTGACTAACTCTGGGAATTCCATGGAATTGTTACCTCTCTCAATGTCTAGTCCATGAAGAGGATTACATCACTCCTCAATGATGTGCTAAACAAAGAAGCTGGATCCATGGCAAGAGATCTGGGGATGTACAATGTGCAGGTGCAAGGTTATAGTGAATGAGATAGCTGGGGTCTGGTGATGGACTCCAGTGGCATCATGTCTGTTGGGTTTTCAAATTATCTGAATTGCAGATTGATACTACAAACAAAATGGACATAGCAGTTTGATTGAATATATGGATTTGATTATGTCCATCTGCATCTCTATAGCAAGGAGTTGCACATGATATTTTTGCTACTTGATCAAGGGATGAACTCTAGCTCAAAATCAACAGTAGAAAAGAAAAAGGAAGAAAACATGTAGAGGGTGGGTTGTTGTCCAGAAAGCTATAATTTCTTTGACACTGCTATAAAACCCTTGAAACCCTAACAGATGAAAGGAAAAAGAGTTATGGCTCACTTTTGGGATGAACCCAAACTGAAAGAGAAGGGTGAGAATGAGAAATAATGAGAAACAACACCAAATTCAGAAACCCTTACTCCACTGAACAAAAAATTGGAAATCTTTGTCAGAAGTTTTGAAGCTTAGGAAGCAGAAGGGAAAAGGATGTAGAGAAATATATCTGAGTATTTTCTTTGCACCCTAGGTATTCTCATGGTGGGTTCACATAATGCTTATTGATATAGGTTTGGCTCACTACAAGCTTTTCCTGAGATGGGGAATCACCAGATTTTCTATCCAAGGTGTTTTGGATGGAGAGAAAATAGCCACCACCAAAAGGCTCCTTGGCTTTCAAACCTTAAACTTTTCTTGCTTTGCTTGCTATCTGAATTTGAACCTTGCAGCTCTGTTTTTCATCAAACCAGAGTCTGTCTGGTCATCCTCCATGGGAATGATTTTTTTTTCCCCCTCAATTTTATGATGTATCTCTGACTTGGGTGATCATCCATAAGAAGATTAAGCTAAATTTGGCTATAAATGAGATATGCAAGTAAAGATATTTAATCATCCTTCTTCTATGTTGTTGGCTATCTACTGGAACCAGGGTAATTTCTTTTCAATTTTGTGATTTAGTCACACTAATGATCATCCACAAGCGGCTTAGCCAAATTTGGCAATAGGTTGGAGAGGAAAGTAGAAAAAAGATTTAAGAATCCTTCTATATTTTGGCAACCTACTAGAACCTATTGTCTAAATATGATGATTTCAAAGAAAAACAAATTACCCGAATCTGGCTGCTTTGGCACATCTTTTCACAAAAAATCCTTTATTTGAGTTGCACTTGATTTGTTTTGGTCAACAAGGTGTGAAAATTCACCAAAACAAAAAAACTGATTAGAACCTTTTATAGAAATCTGGTGATTTTTATTTTCTTTTCTGGTTTGAAATTTGGTGATATTGGGTATTTTGTTTCCACAAAAATCCATTGCATAGGTTAAGATGAGTGTTTCTTTTGGTGACAAATTTTTGCCACAACATGACAAATAAAAGGGGTTGAGAAGGCCCCAAAGGATGCTTTTGGGAAAATTTGACCACAATCACCATATTTCAAGGTAGAAAGTCCTCAAGTCTCCATATTTAAACATTGGCTTCTAGCTTGTTGCTAGAACAACTTCAAGCCCACACAACATTCTGCTCAAGATTGGAAAATTGTGTGGGTACATTAAAACTGGGAATCAAATTATGTTTAGTTTAAAATGGCTATCATCCATAGGACAATGTAGAAAAAGTGACAAGCATCCCTAGGAAGATTTAGCCAAATCTGGCTATAAACCAAATATGAAATCCAAAATTTTGATCATCCTTCTATATTTTGGCCCTGAAAACCAAGTTTAAAAATTTGGCAAATTTTAATTTTCTTTGCCCCTCACTTTTGTTGATTGAAAACCTCCAAAATCACTTAATATTTAATTTTTAATTTCTCATTTTGGTGAAATTTCACCATGAAAAAGAAGAGTGTTGGGGATTGTATAAGTGCAAAGTTTTATAACTAATTAAGACTTATCACTAATTACAACGTGAACTCTTTAAAAAAAAAAGGGTTCAACTTGCTTGTCTAAAGGACTTGAACATCTGATCAAGACTTTTTTTTCAAGGTTCCAATTCTAGCCAAAAGTTAGTTCCATACTTCATTCAGTTCTTATGTTGATTCTACCCAAGAGGGTGGCCTACACTATAAAGTGGGCAACTTGTCAACACTAGTCCCCACACATGACTCTGTACTACATGAGCGGGTTTAGGATCAAAACTATATATGATTACTACATAGTTATGAAATCTATGTTTTTGGTTGTAAAACTATCCTCCCAACCTACTATTGGTTAAGCAAACCTCACCATTCTCCTTCCATGGATTACACATAAACAACATCAAAACTATTCAAAAACCAAAAAGCTTTTCCAAAATCAAAACTTCCATTCTCACAACTTTGTATTCCTCTCATAACTTTGTACAAAATGAAGGTCCCTCTCAAGGTCACAAACACCTCTTTATATACTAATCAAAAGGAATCTACTCAAGAAACTTCCTAAAACCCATCCGTCACAAGGTTCCCCAAATAATCAAAAGAAAACAAAATCACATGGTTCCCAATGTGATTCCACAATTAATCACAAGGAACAACATCACATGGTTTCCCCATGTGATTCCACAATTAATCACAAGAAAACAACATCACATGGTTTCCCCATGTGATTGCACAATTAATCACAAAAAAACAACATCACATGGTTTCCCCATGTGATTGCACAATTAATCACAAGCAAACAACATCACATGGTTTCCCCATGTGATTGCACAATTAATCACAAGCAAACAACATCACATGGTTTCCCCATGTGATTCCACAATTAATCACATGGTGCACATGACATAAGTCAATGCATTATGAAATCCTACATTCAACTTACCTCATTAAACAATTACCTAAGTAATTGTGTAATCAAGTTACACATGAAGTTACTTACACCCAATTTACCCCTAAATAATTGTGTAATCAAGTTACACACCAAGTTACAACTCCATGATATTATTGAACAAGATGAAATGTTTGATATAAAAAATTCATCCCCATTAAAAAATTAATCAAATGATTTAATGGTTGAAAAGTTTGGGAATTGAAAGGTGCAGAAGAACCTTCAAAGTTTGTGAGCCTAGAAGACTGTGGCACAAAAAGAAGTTATTAATGAATTAGTTCATATTGAGACATAACCCAGGTATGAATGACTTCAGAGAGACTTTCTACACTCACACACACTCGTCCCTTTCCTAAATCAAGTGAAAATTCCCTTTAGCAAGTTGTTGAACTGGGTCACCAAATTGGAGTAGTGAAAGGTAGATCCCAAGTCTGCAGAATTGGATTTGAAATTGGCCTACAATAGCAGCACTGATGTTGCAGCTGTTGCAACCAACCCAAGAAGCAAGGTGCTACTGATTGCTGGATCTAACCCTGCACCAATATCTGCAAAAACCACAAATTTTGATTGAGTTTCAGAATTTGTCATTTGTCTCTGGCATGAAAGTGAGCATCAGAAAAAAAATTGCAAATTCATGGACTCGGGTGTCCAACTGAGTGTAACATATTCAAGTCCTCAGAAACCCAAATCCTATTTGCAAAGAGGTTTACCAGATTACCCATTTTGCTTCCAACAACAATAATTTAATCAATACACTGGACATTCACAAATTGAAAAAGTTTTGTGGCTTCAAGAACCCCTAGTGGACAGCTGGTTTGGTTGTGTCCTAGAGTATCATATTCTCACTTGTACCAGATGCATGAGTTTCACACCCAGATGCTCAATTTCTTAATAGCAAATGTAAGCTTGAGATTCCTCAAAATCTGCATTGCTCAAAATTGTTCAGTGGTAGATTCTGGTTTTTTTCTACTGGCAATTTCTAAAACCCAATCACTGGAGTCTTATGCTGCCTTGCAAATTTTTACTGAATTCTACAGTACAATATAGACTTGTCCTGGAAAAAAATTGATACTAATTTTCCTTGTTTTTTGGACTACTTACATACGGACAGGAAAAAAAATCATGGTCATGACCGTACATGCATGATATATTGGCTCATTTGGGAAATATAACACTCTATACAAGTCCCATACAAGTCCAAAAGAATTGTTCAACTCGACAAACTCAAACATGTTGTATAAGAAAGGGATTTCAGCTCAAATTATGTGACAGTGAAGCAGGTAGAAAAAAAATGAAGCTGATCAATTTACCTGGTTCATTGTGTGAAGGTTGAGAAGGAATTGTAGATAGTGGACTAGATGGGAGTAACACTATTGATAATATGAACAACTGCAGAGTCGCATACTTTAACATTAGACTGCACTACAATGCCACTACTGGCTCCACCTATAATCTCAATCTGTCCACCAGATCACCCACTGTAAGTAAACTCATGGCCAGCTTGGATCAATATAATTATTGCCATAGTTTAATCTTGGATGCACATATGACAATTGCATATATTTACAAACAAGTTCTTAACTTTGAATCCAACATGCACTGATTGAGCAACTGGGTTTACATAACTGTTTGAAACTTCCAAGGACAATGAAGCTTGGAAAATATCATTAAATCTTGAGGAAGTGAAGTCTTGAACCCTTAGATTATATAAAGTGCTTAATTCTAAGCTCAAATCCACTGTAGGGTCATAGCTTGAAATATTTTTTTGTGAATTACAACATGAGCAAATTAAGTACTTGGACCCATTGCACAAAATTTTATGAAAATGATCCAGCTGAATTGATCCATCTATTTGAGATGTATTTCAGGCATGTGGATTTCAGGAAGGAGAGAACATTGCCATATTATCATGAACAGTAGCAGCAGCAGCTCAGGGGGAGAATATTCATGAATCTTGATCTTGACTTCAGGATTTAGGCATGAAGTGTTGTTTCTTACAGACCCTGTGCTGGTGGAGACTGTCAAATTGTAGCCGCTCAGATCTGTTTGCAGCAGCATATGAGCATCTGCCTCGTCCAAGAGCTCACTTGCAACATAAGGGCTTGATACTATGTGGTACAGCAAAATGCTGGCTGCTTTGTTATTACCACTGCACCACACATGATATTCACTGAAATGAATCAACCCTGAGTCTCACACCCAATTCCGAATTCTCATGTCAAAGATGATGTATCAGATGATAATCATGAGACAAATATTCATATTATAGCTCATGGGTCTTGAAAAACCAAGCTGCACTTGCAGCAATTATAAATGTGAATCCTAAGTTCAGATTTCCCTAGGAATTCAAGATGCAGGTCGGCACAATGAGAACATGCATTTTGGGCTTCAATCTCTGTGATGGTTCACAATTTGGAAAGCTTTTTTTTCTTTCTGATGTGACACTAGGATCAGCAGCTAGCGCCCAAGAAACCTGTCTGCAACTAGTACTTCGCAGTTAAGGCAGCCGAGCATGATGTACATATATAGATATATCTTAGGACATCTTTCAATTATGTTTTTTCAATTCTAAGCTTTGCTCACAGTCATCTCACAGCTTTACCAATTGAAGGAGCTGTGATAGCTGTGAGTCAAACTGTGATCACAGCAGCCTAATGGAAAGAGACCCTTACTCACTGTTCAGCTATGGCGTTCAAGTTGGTGCCGGAGACACACAGTTGAGTGAAAAAGCCATTGGCGCCAATGAAGGCCCGGTTGTTGGGTGCAAACACGGTGACATTCCCAAGCGGGTTCCCATACATGAGGCCACCTGCTTCAATCACTGTTACGAGCATGCTCAGATTCGGCTCGTTAGCCACTGCTTCAAACAAAGTAATTGTATCGCAATTGTGCATGCAGCAGGTGGAATCAATTTGATTTCAGGTCATGATCAAGCTGTCCTTATAAGAAACCTTCAATCCAATCTCAAGACTGCGTGCTTGTAACACACACGTGTAGATCTATATAGAGTTCTTTCGCAAACTACGGGAGATCTGTATCAGGAATGACTCAAAAATCGAAATGAGCTCACCTGCTGTGCTTGTGATAACGGCAGTATAACTCCTGCTGCTGCAAGGAGGACAATGGGTAACACACAACTGTAGTTATAACAAGCTGCAATGATTATTATTGCCACCACAAATCAATGACCCGCAACGTCCTGTGAAGACTAGAGAATTCACGCAATTGAGATATAAGATTCAATCAAGAACAAATTGCAGCCTGGAGACTCAGGAGCGCTCAATGCAGACGTTCATGCAGTTACTCCTGCACGAGACAGGAGTTTTGTTTTCTCTTTTTAGTTCTTTCGCGATTCCCGTCTTCGTGTCTGCTGCTGTTTGTGATTTGCACTTGGCGTGAATCCGGAACTGGAAGCAACCAAGTTCCCTCTTGCGATCGATGGGAGCCAAAGCGACGACGACGGACAACAGCCGATGATGGAGCCTTTCTTGTGCGTCGTGGCTTGGGCTCCCATTTCTGAGAAAGCTGCAGCGGGGCGGCCCCAAGGTGCCGGACAAGGCGTTGCTCCACGGCCGATACGACGCAAGTAATGGCCGTTTGGAGGCTTGGGGGCTTATTTTGTGTAGGAGAAGGGTCCGAAAATAGACCCTTCCGGATTTCAGATCCCCGGCCCAGGTTAAAGGCCGAGCGAACGGGTCAAAAATCTGGAAGGGTCTATATTCAGACGCTTCCCCTACGTAAAGACAAGCGGTGATTTTTCTTTCCGCTTCCCTGTATAGATAAAGACAAACGCTGATAAAATGTAGAAAACCGTGCAAATATGCAAAAGATAGATTGCTGAGTTTGAAAACTGTACCTTCCGAAATGTGGAAGGCTCAGTACAGCCTGTCTGACAGGCCTTCCACATTTCGGAAGGTACAGCTTTCAATTGCTTAAGCCCTTTTCCTACTTACAGCAGCGCTGGGATTTTTGCATTTTTAAGGAATAGTGTAAGCTGGCTCGTACCTTCCACTGGTCAGAAGATCCCAGTCCGGCCTGGCTGGTACCTTCCATGGCCGAAGATCCGTCTTGATGAAAACAGGTTTCTTCAGGCTGCCTGGTAAAGGGACCTGAAAATACAAAGGAAAAATCCAGGCTGTGCTTTAGGGGTGGGTAAAAGACATAGATCTTGCTCCAATTTAGACAGATTTTTTTTTTGAGGCTTTCGGATCATTTTGGGAGTTTTTTTTTTTCTGGGAGTGGGTCATAGGCACCTTCGTCTAGTTTTAACAGAAATGTTTTTGAGGCTTCTGGGTTTTTTTGGGTGGGTTATGGGTACCTTGGTCTAATTTTAACACAAAATCTGTTGAGACTTTTTGGGGGTTTTTTTTGGGTGGGTCATGGGTGCCTTGGTTTGCACAAACCTAATTGTTTTTGAGGTTTTGGGGTGCGTTATCAGCAGTGTTTCTCTTATTGGCTGACAAATAGCCAGATTTCTCTATTTACTGTAGTCCCTGACTGATTTTGGCATAAATTAATTTATTTTTGTTTTGTTGAATTTTTGAGAAATTATTTGTTATCTGTGGTAAAAAGAATTAAAATTAAAATCTATAAGATATTCATTCTCAAGTTTGAACTGCAAACATTAAAAGAGTTCTTGAACTTAAAATTAAGTTAGTTAAGACATACTAGACAGCAATGTTTATTTTAGTGGTGAAATATTGCCATATTTTGACCTCAAAAGCATAGCTCCTACCTCTAAGCTTAAAAAAATCAAATTTTTAAGGCAAATTTGTCGAAAGGCTAGACCAAAACTTTCATGGTTCACCTTGTCAAAAACACTTTCATTGCTTCAGTCCTAGTTGTCGGTTGTTTTCACCTACCAAATGGGAACTCTCACCATCATCGCTTACATAATGATAAGTAGGATCACCATAACTTAGAAGGAGATCCTTTTGTAGTTAATGTCACAACCCCACTTTGGCCAAGTGTGGGGGTGAAGCCCAACACTTGGAAAAGTTGGAGGTTGGGAGTCTTCTGGAACTCCCGAATGTTTAGAGCTCAACAGCAAGGCCCAAAACACCTCGCATTGGGGTGTTCTTAGTGTCATTGGAAAGGTCTTAAAACGTAGATATCGAAAATGCCCTCGCATTGGCAATTCGGACA
>Ga0116231_10002224_pt1 | contig 40517 bp, 34 predicted proteins | sample S1TSphgellanicum_2_FD_89695 | JGI IMG/M metagenome (GOLD analysis project Ga0116231, IMG submission 89695) | Host-associated microbial communities from peat moss isolated from Minnesota, USA - S1T2_Fd - Sphagnum magellanicum MG | ecosystem: Host-associated > Plants > Peat moss > Unclassified...
ATGGTGAAGCTTGCATAATCAAAAGTAAGGTGGGATGATAGTTTTACAACCCAAAAACATAGACTTCATAACTATGTAGTAATTATACATAGTTTCGGTCCTAAACCCGCTCGTGTAGTACAGGAACACCCATGAGATATCCAAATTTTCTTAGAAAACCTTTGATGGAAGAATGGCCACCCTACATTATCTGGACTTAAGTTCACTTTTGGTGGAGAATACATACATTAAGGGAATTTAGTGGACCATTATGCATAGAATTCCCAAATCAAAGGATAATTTTTTAAAAAATCATTATGTACATTCATAATTTATCTTTATATCTATGTCCATAATTGGAATCTATATATCCATATATTCCAACTTTATAAGACCTTGACAAATCCATATCTTAACCTGAATAGGGTCTAATTCCTCTCATCAAAAAAAGGAAAAAAAGTTCAAACTTGTGCTTGTATGACGATTCCTCACAAAGTAGTAGAGAGCGACATATAAATCTAGTCTTAAAATTGCTTTTTCAAAATTTCAAAAAAGTGCAAAGCAAACAAACCATTTGCACTGGGACCTTCTCAGCCGCCCTTGTCCCTCGCCATCCCAACTGACAGTTCAACTATTAAGGTGCATCCTCAAATGTGTTCTGTTGAGTACTCCACTGTGGGTCGTACATTGTTGTTTTGTATTGAAAATGTTGCCCACATATCCGAACACCAACAGTTTTAGAGCAATAAAAGCTTATATTTATCTACAACAATGATATGCGTGTGACTTAGCATGGGATGCTTCAAAATTACTCCTATTATTCACCAAAAACAAAAGAAAAGAAAGAGTTGTCGGCAGAACAATGTCTTTTACATGGAATAAAGAAAAAGCTTTCAGTACTTGGCCACTCATTCTGGGCTTGTAGCTATTTGCAAGAATCAATTGTCACAAATGATGTATTGGCACAATGAAGAAGGAAATGAAGATGGCCCAAAATTGCTTCAAAGTGTTGAGTTTGTTTGCCATCTCCATAGATGAGGGCCAGAGTGAACCAATAGCCATCAGCACACCATGACGGATGAACGAACAATGGTTCAACATGATGAGGGCTAAAGTGAACCAAAGCCACAAGCACACCATGACGGATGAAAGACGGGTCAACAGGATGACGACCAGAGTGAACCAATAGCCACCAGCAGAGCATGATGGATGAACGATGGGTTGACAGGATGAGTTGAAACAAACCAATGAGCACCAGCATTAGTCCTTTGAAACCAGTGAGAACTGAACTGGAACCAGATTTGATTTTCAGAACTGGCACTGGAACTGGGGTTCCTGGTTTGATTTATGTGTGGCACAACTACAGGAACCAAAACCCAAATACATGTCTTTGAAAAATAAATGTGACTAGAACCAGGGTTAACCAGCAGTGAGCTGCTAGTTGCAGCCTGAGTTAGTTAAAACAAGATTGGACCTGGGTCTGATTTTTTGAACCAAAACCAAAATAAAAAAACTATAATTTCCTTTTTGAGGACCCTGAACTGGAACCCAGTTCCATGTATGCTTAAAAACAAAAGAAATAAAACATAGACAATTCTAAGTCAAAACCCTGCAAAACTTTATTTATAAACACACTGCTGATTCGGAAAATGTACAAAGGTATTAGAATAAATAAATAAATAAATAATAAAATTCCTAGTTGTTTCTTGGAACTGAAACCTGGATTTACAAATTTATAAAAGCATTGTGGTCTCACATTGAGGGAAACATTTTACTATATATTCCCAATATGGCATAATAATATGTGCACTGTCACCTTACATGTTGCTCTTTATTCATTCATCCATTTATATGGATGAGTCTCAAAAGTTGAGATGATAAATTTATATACTAGAATTCTTGTCATCATTTCCTCTTCCAGTAAGGGACAAGAAGGCAAGGGAACTGAAGAACAACACTGAAGAAGTAGGGGTCGGAAGAAGATACTGACATGAGTTGCATGGGCTTGAGTGTAGGCTACCTAGTCTGTCCCACCCTTGAAAAATGTGTCTTGGTTTTCTTCTTTTTCTTCTCCTTTATGCCTGTTTTAATTGTTTTTGGACTTGTGTTTGGGAACTTATACTTCAACTTGGTGCTCAATTTATAAGGGATAATGATTAATGCAACCGATGAAAATTGGAAATTATTAGTTCTTTCATCCGAAATTATTACTCAAAGGCATATAAGGTGCATATGGAACACACTCAACTCTGGAAAATAGTAGCCTAATTAGTACTTGTGTTGTGTACTTGAGTGACTGATGTGTTTTCTACCAAATGTTATGTTCGCACCTCTCCTATGCCATTTATATAGTCCAAATTCAAATGAAATCACTTCAGAAATAAGAAATTGCCACCATGGAGTTGTAAGACCAAATTTTTGTCAGGCACTTTGGTTGACTAAATGAGCTCACCCCATTTATCAAAGATGGCCAAAAAAAAAAGACTTTAGAACTTTGCTTGCCAAAGTGTGAAGTTCTCAGGGTTTCTTCAATTTAGTTAATACAATTTTGCTTTGTAGTAGAAGGGCAATGCCCTATGGGCTCACAACATATATGACCCAAAAAAAGATTTGGTTGTCAAAAATTAAGTTAGTCAAATTAGATGTTTTGTTTCAAGCTTAAATATCTCTCCAATTTGTAAATCATCTTGTATAGCTAAGTTAATTTTGTGTTTCTTGGTCATGAAGGGATAAGGTTTTTGCATTTAATTTCATGTTTTTTTTTTTTCCCCCATTGTGTTTGGTTGGTGGTCACCTGGATTGGGTGGGTAGGATCTCATGGAGTGCATAATATTTTAAAATTGTGAACTTACTCATTCCTTGTAACTTATTGCTCACCAAACTTGACTTTTGAAATATATGGTCATGTCCGATTTTGCTTCGGGTGTAAAGAATCACAAGACTTTTGGGCTGCCTGAATTCAAGGGACTCTTTAGCTTCATATACACTTTTGAGAACTGAAAAAGAAGCTTCAAAACAACCATACAAAAACCATTGAATCTATTTTTGTTAGGTTAATTTTTTTCTAATTAGAACTCTAGTAGAAACTCAACAACTCAGCAATGCTATAGTCACTTTGATACTCATAATCAAATCTAAGTGTCCAAAGTCCAAAGATTTCATAGCCAGTTTGTGGGGGGTATTTCGGTGATGTGGCATCTCCACATTTGTTCAGAGCTGGTGGGTTACAAGTTGTATCCGCCCAGTACTGGGTTGGCCAGACGGGTAAAGTGCGGCCACGGCGATAGCAATTACAGACTTAAATCCAGCCATTGGTGTACTCATGAGCACATGAAATCCCGCCTATCCACTATGTCATTCTGTCCAGTAACATCTTATGGCTCACCAGTTATGTCCTGTAACAGGGCTCGAGTAAGCAGGCCAGTTACAGGAAAAAGTCTTGTCTCTCACATGGCAAGACTTTTTTCCATAATCAGGCTGCTCGAGCTGGTTGTGTAGTCCATAGTTTATAATCTACAACTTACAAAGCGCATGTCTAAACTTTTAATTTGTGGAAAAAAGAGTTTAATTCCCAATTCAATAAAAAAACAACAAAAACCTCTCTTGGTACCAATCTCTCTAACGGTACCAAGCTCCACAGATTGGATAATTTATTAATTATTTGTCACCAAATAGGTAGCCTCACATTGAAACACTATCCAAGAAACTGGCATTGGAACACTGGATGCCACTTGACACCAGTCTGTCCCGACATGATGACAACGGCTTTGCTCAAATCGGAAAATATTTGGCACTGGTGTACTACTACACAATGGCATGCAAAATGGTGGGTCCAAGGGGGGTGGGGTTTCTTGTAATTGTGTTTCCAAGTGGTGAGGAGGGAAGGCAATCTCAATCAGAAGTCGACAAAAAACCAAGTCCCCAGAACCCAAAACATCATAAGACAAAATTTGGGGCATTTTATTATAGAGCTGTCTCCCATGTTCCAAAAAGTAGGCAATAGTTTCCATTTGAATAAAATAAGCTCTTCGTACCTAGTCCCTTTAGGGATACAAATTGAAGCCTTCTTGTCCATAAGAAGGGGAATGTTTAATGTTTAACCCTTCTAACTTGTAACCTCAAAAAAACAATTCCTTCAAACCCAAAGAGCAATTTAGGAAAAGTTCATACATCTCAAGAAAATCCTTCGTTATGGAGGAAATTTCTGTACAAGATTTCTTTGTTGATGTTTTGTAAAAAGGGCTAATCTCAGTCAAAGCCTTCATTTTGAAGGCCAGGGTTCATAATATCTCAGTCAAATCGTACATTTTGAAGGCCAGAAGGCAACCCTTGCATTTCAATTTCAAGGCCCACTTCCAGTAGCCATGTAAAGCTTTGAAAGAACATTAAACTTTTTTCATCTTTTGGCCATGTGGCCAGGAGAGAGAAAGAGTGAGTGTCAAGTGTTTGGTTGGTTACTTATGGCGCATAGTTCTCACAATTCATGCCCCTCACCATTAGCTTAAGTCAAACATGACAATGAACACTACCATAGTACCTTGGCCATTTCAACACATGTCTGTCAAATAATTAATTAATTTTGAAACTTTCATTTCAACAAATGAAATATTCATAATATTCATTATTTTCTTTCACAATATTTTTTGATTTGGAGGAAATAATTTTCGAAAATTCCAACATTTCTGAATATAATAAAATTAGTGTCGAACTGGCCAAGGTACTAAGGTAATTGAGAACATGATTTGGGTGGTCCGCACAACTAATTAATATGAATCACACATAAATACCCCATTTTGCATGTTGTTGTAATTAATCAACATGAATCAGAAATAAACACCTCATTGCACATGTCCGGGCACTTAATTAACATGGATCACACATACCCACCATCATTTTGCATGTCCTCAGAACTTATTAACATGAATGGCATATATCAGCACCGCCCTTCCCCCCTCTGCCCCCCGCCCCCCCCCATTTGGCACAAAAGATCTCTCTAGTACTTTCTACAGATTTCTTTTTTGTTGTTTTTGGCTGCCTCTGATTACTTTAGGCCGCTGCAAGTTTCAGTGCATTCAGTCATGGTCGGGTCGAACCAGCTGTCTACTTAATAATTTCTGGAGAATATCTGCCTTGTGTCGAGGTATAAGTTGCTTCGACACCTAACTTATCAATAACTTGGATCTCATTTTGATTTTCTCCGTTTTCATCCCACGTGACATTGTCGACATTGCGGTAGCAGTCAGTCGGGGCTTGAGTATGGAACATAAAAAGGGGCAATTACGTAAGTATGCCAAGTAAGTTATCAGAGACACTCTGAGAAATTTCCTAATGTAATTGGAAAGCACCTTACATATCTGTATAAAAGAGGACGGGATCTTGCACCTACCTACTCCTCAAGAGGGAAGGGGGTGAGGATGTTGCACTTAAGGTGTAAAGAACCCCCCCCCTTCCTAATTTACTCCTCCTGATTTATCATACTCCTTAACAAATTCAGCATTAACTAAATTATTTTCAAATTTATTAAATTTTGACCAAAATAAATTATCAAGAATGACAAACATCAACAAAAATGATTTTTTGGGGGTCAGATTTGGGATTTGAGAACTCAGGTCTATGGGGGCCAAACAACCATCATGCACAGTTTAGACAAACCAGGACTGGTATAATGTTGTTACAATTTGGTGTCTCTTGCTAATAATATTATCTATACTAAAATTTTCAAAAATTAAAAAATCCAGAGCCAACGTTTAAGATTCTAAATATATTAATTATTTGGCAAACATTTGCTGAATCCATTCAGGGACTATGATATATATGTTCAAGTTCCCCATAATGCTTTCCTCATGCCTTAACTATGGGTAGAGCACATGAGTTAAGAACATTCGCAAAATGTCAGGATGAACTTGGCTATTGTGTCCTTCTAGGTCCCTTACTTTTGGAAAAGCCCCTCACCCACTGGTGCTTTATCCTACATATAATATTTCCTTATCAAGCTTCACTTGTTGGAGGGTTACCTTTCTCCTGTCATGCAAATTATGTGATAGCTCAAAGTGCAACTTGGTTGCTAGCTTCTAGTTAAGGAGACTTTTGTGAGTTGTCCAAGAACATATCACAAGGTGTGAAAGAGCTAGTTGTAAAGCTCGGTAACTGACTGTAATGAGCTGACTGTAATGAGAATCTCCACACTGTAATTGGCTATCAAATCACGAGTTGCAAGTCATAACCTTCGTTTCATTTGTAACCTAACAATTAGCACAAGGTACCAATGGCTCTCTTTTTTCCCAATGATGTTGTAACCCTTCACTTCTTAGATGAAAATGTCATAACAACTCTCTTCATGGATGAAAAGAAGGCATCCCAATTCCCACTACGGTCAGTTATGTCCAGTAATTGACTTGAGGCAACCCACACCTTGGTTATTTCCAGTAACTTAGTCCATAATATGCTTGGAACAAAGAAGGGGAAAAAAAACCAATCAAATAAAGTGGGCAAGGAGAGAGAGAGAGAGAAAGGAGAGAAGCAAGAAAAGGAGAGTGTTCCAAAGGCATCAGAGAACAACAACATTACATTTGTTGTGGTTGTTGTTGGAAAGTGATGTTGAAAGTTGAAACCCTCATATGGATCTCCATATCATTATTATTTGTTAAGAATCATTTTTTGCTCCAGCTTGCTATGGATGGTCACCACTTAGGCATCATTAAGAATTTGACAATTAATCAAACACCAATTGAGAACTTAAATTGATGATATTACATGAAATGAACACCACATTCTGGTTGAAATATATATACAGCTAATTAGCTAATAATCATTTGGAAGATGGAGAAAAGAGAAAGCAATCAATTGGGGGTAAGGGGATGGAATACAAAACTAATCAATACATGATTTATGCTCTAAACAAAGTGGTTGCACACCCAAGTAATTGTGTTTGCACTTGTGACTGTGTTAACAGAAGTAAGTCTAACCTTTTAGAAAAGAAATGGTTATTAATATAGTCTTCTATTGAATCACAAAGTCCTTTGAGTTCAAGTGGTTTGGGTAAGTTGGTATTAAATCATGGTCTCATGTTAAAGTGCATGGCATGGTCCTTTGCAAGCCAATGATGCATGTGATATTTGAAATGTAATTTAGTGTTGCATTTTTTCCCCAGATTTTTTACTATCTCATTGGAGAAGAATTTATTTTGGTTTTAATTTTCCAATTTTTAAAAAAATTAATGTGGAATTTTGCATGGAAAATGATAGCCATTTTCCATATACTAGATGGGAAGCAAATGTATGAATGAGGGAAGTAATTTTTTCAACTATAGATGATTTGATTAAGCATTGAATCCAAAAGCATCGATGATGACTGTTAATTAATTTTGTTCCTCATACCTACCCTTTCCAAAAGGTAAATTGAGGAGTCCTAAAGAAAAATCTATATTTCTTCTGAATGAATGGGAGGGCAAAACTACTGACTAACAGGCTCCAAATGACTCTATGATTCAATCAGTTTGGATTCCAAATTTTGACTCATCTGATTGCAATGCTTCATATCACTCAATTCATGTTCTTTGAATGGTTGTAACTTGGGATCATCATTTTGCAACTCGGATCATTGGTTGGCTTGCAATGATGTTCTCAAGTTCCTAATGACTACCCTTCCCCCAGGTGGGAATAGGGAAACAAATCAATAAGTTTATTGATCGCAGATAAATATTTTAAAGAATTCCACTTTTCTATGATATTCATAAAGAGTTTCCTCGTTCCCAAAAGAAAATCCCTAAATATAAATGTTCCCATTTCTTAGGATACCCATACCACAAACAAATGCAAAGGACACTGCTTTATAAAAGAATTCTCTTGTATATGGGAATAGTATTGTGCACGACCGTATATCCCCCTTTTTTTTTTGGAGAGCCTGGAAGGACTTGTGTCTCCAACCATACCTTCACAATCAGCAACAAACTTCATGTGTGCCTACATTGCAAACTTTGTACATTTGATGCCTTTTGCCCATTCCAAAACCTAGTGAGATGATGCAGTTAAGTAAAAGCCAAGAGTGTAGTGACAAAGAGCACAAAGCTATGACCACCACCCAAAGTTCACAAGAAAGTAAATGTTCTCCCACACCAACTCAAATCCATTTAGTGTATCTATAGTCTAGGATAGCTCTTGTGTCGCACATGGAGTAGTTCAATATGTATCAATATGAATGCCATATATTTAAAGTATCGTGTCTCTCATCTCTTCTTGCACCCATTTGTGCTCAAAAGGAAAAACCCATGACACCACAAATTGCAGTGGAAATTCAAGGAGAGATTGAACCATGAGCTGTTGAGAATGGCGGCGGCTACACACACCTTTTTCTACCTATGTTGCAGAAAAGCAACCTACATGGCCAGCGCACATGACCTTGTGGCTTAAAATTGCAGTTTCGACATGGAAAATCCAAAGTAGGAGTCAAGTTTTTCTCACTTGTTTTGCTCAAAATGTACGAAATTGCTTCTATCTAGGGTGTACCTATCCTAAATAATAACTTATTACTTCCGTTAAGGGGTGTAGGTTTCATACAAACTTGATTCATTTCTTGCACACCTATCCATGGATTTTATTATCTTGGGGACTTTTTCTCACCAGACCTAACTTAAAAGCTTCATAGGTACCAAGGCTAGGAGGCAAATTTAACATGTCCCAACCCCCATCAATCCACCTCCATGGACACTTGCAAGACATAACTAATAATACCCCCAATGAACGGGCCAAGTCTTTTTCCTTTTATGGGATGGAGAATTTGAATTGTTTTTGGGTTTGGGAGTATTGTTCCTTGAATGTTCCCAAAAGTGTTCCTAATGGTATTGCCACTTTGTTCTGCATGTTTTCCTATACAGTGTGCCAATTGTCCCTTACAATGTTCCCATAATACACATGTGTCCTCCACTTGTATCCCCAATAGAGTCACATTTTATCCCAAATTCCTTGCCTAAAGCTTACTCTTTAAAGCTGGCCAAAGGGAAAGACTAGTTATATGAATTCTTTTGGAAGTGTCCAAAGTTTGGGATAACTTCTATTTGCAGAGTGTGCAAAGTGTTGGAAACTCCTTGTTTTTTTTTTCCTTTCTTTCTTTTTCTGGGTTTGTGATGCGACAAAAAATTAGACCCCCTTCTTTCAGGGATTCACAACCCCAGGTCTCCCGGAGTGGGACAAGAAAGGCTCACCAGATTAGAGGGACACTAAAATAAGCAAACATGGAACTGACCATAATGAGAATCCCAACATTCCGATTGGTTATCAGGTCACCAGTTACAAGCCATAACCATCTGTCTGTCTGTCAACCAAGTTATACAAGCCATAACCTTCAACCTTCGTTTCATTAGCAACCTACTAGTTAGCACCAAGGTACCAACATCAGCTTTCATTGGCCGAATGGACTACATAACCGACAAGAATTTTTCCCGTAACCGACCTCCTCAAGCTGTGTTACTGGACATAACCAGTAGTAGGGGGCATCAAGATGATGATCCCCTTTGTTGTCTTCTAGAAGGCGCTGAGAAAATGAGGCTCCATCCATGAGCTCAAAAGGTTATGGGACTCACGTCCATGAGCTCAGCAGGTTATGTCATATAACTGTTGTGTGGGTGTCCAATCAGGAAGTGACACGTCATCAAGACCCCCCCCCCACTGGTTATGGTTATGTAACCATTCAGTTCTTGGATGAAACTGTTGTAGCCACTCTCTTTGTAGATGAAAAGAGGGAAAATCAATTCTCATTGCGGTTCATTATGTCCGGTAACCAGCTCGTGCCCTCCGGTTACTACCCGGAAGTAGCAGACACGCAGCTATTTCACCTTTCAACTGAGAGCAACTCACTGACTAACACGTAAGTTAGTAAAAAGTTACTTACTTTAAGTTACCCGTCCTCGTGTTTGGCGGAGAACACGATGCTGTTTATAGGTCGTAGGGTATTTGTCATTTGTTTTGTTTTTGTTTCATGTACGTTTCCTAAGAAGTACGGATCCGTATATATACGATTTCCAGAAGACCAGAACTACGATATATGATCACCCATCCAACTGGTCCATCCATCCCACCTGTGCACTGAAAACGATTTCCATTAACGCGAACGGCATCGTGGATGAGACGATATGTGGGGGATGGATTTGGGGGAGGAGGGAGAGAGAGATTTACTAGGCAAGTCTGATGGATGAGTTTTCCTGGCGAGGGTTATTTTACTTCAATGTTTTCCGTTGATGCGAATCGCATCGTGGATGAAAAAATTCCAGGGATGGATTATGAGAGGAGGGAGGGAGAGAGATGGATGGATGACAGTCATTCACTAGGCAAGTCTGATGGATGATTTTTCGTACCCGGGTTTACTTTTGAGCCAAAGTTTAGTGGCAATTAGTGTCGGGGATCGAACAATGGTTCAGCCTTCTCCTTCCCTTCTTCTCTCTTCTCTCTTCTCTCTCGTCTTCCCCTCTCTCTCGTCGTTTTCTTTCGCACTTGCGTTTGTTTTGTGGGAGCGCCGCTGCTGCTGCTTTCGGCTTCTCCGGTTGGTTTTGGTCGCTGTTTTGCGGCTCTGTTTTTTCCTGACTTATAGGTGTCGATGTTTGTCGTGTCCGTTTTTTTCTCTCGCAAGTGTACCCTGTTTTTCCTTCACGCTTTGTTGGTGCATGTTTTTTCTTCGTGTTTCGCGACGGGGGCCGTAAATTCGGGCCGCGTAATCTGACCAAGAAGTTTCTAGAACCTACGCCCAGACGTCGAGTGTTTTCTGGAATTATGTACTTTGTTGTCGTCTGAGAAAGAAGACAAGCGCAGCTCTGTGACGACAACAACTTGTGAACCGAGAGTGTGAGAGTTTTTTTATTATTGCCGCCCATGCGGTGGTGGTAGTTTACAACTTCTTCGGTGGTTTTGGTTTAGAGATGAAACTTCGGTATTGGAGTCTTTAGTGGTTTTTTGTAGACCTCTGAGGTGGAACTTAAAGCAGTCGAGATCCAAGTTCAACTACTTCGTGTGTGCACACGCGTGGTTTTTCTTTCTTGTGTGTGCTTTTTGGTCGGCCGTTGTCTGGAACTTGAGCAGGTTTTGCAAGCTCTGGATAATCCTAGTTTAAGGTTGCCTCTTAGGAATGCTTTCTTTCCTTCTTTCTTTCTTTCTTTTGCAGCAGACTGGCAGTACTCTGTAACTAGACCTGTTTTGTGTAGCAGCAACGTTTGATCTTAGAAGCTCCAATTTGTCATCGCGGATCCTTCATTTTCCGACACTTTTTTTGTTGTTTTATGTGGCTTTGAGACGAGCTCTAGTTAGTAATATTAAGACTCTCGTCTCATCAGCAGCAGCACCAAGCCCAGACGTTGGAAGACTATAACCGACATATATATACTCGATCTTCATTTTCTCTTGTGTGCGAGTTTTGAAGAGTACTTGCATTCAATCGATCGTCGCTAAAGGACGCTCTCAAGCGAGTTGTCTCACTTGCTCGCTCGCCTCAGAGTCTTCAACTCGAGGTTGCATTTGCTGTTTCCAACAGTAGTACTTACAGAAGAGTTGTTTCACCAGCAGCAAGCATGTTGCACCAAGAATCTGGACGGGTTATAAGCAGAAGCTCTAGAGCTTCGGTGGTATTCTCGCAGTAGGTCTCAACTTGCAGAGCCCGAATGCTGGTGATGGCACAGTGATGTTCATTCCAACTCTTTGAGAAAAGCAGCCACGAGACGTCAGTCACTCTACAAACATCAAGAAGAACGAGCTGTAAATGCAGCAATTCTCAAGTGAGCCGGCAAGTTCTGGATTAGTTCTAGTAGCTGCTACAGCTAGATGCCACCATACCTGATCACGTTTGCTTTTTATCAAGTTGTTGTGGAAGTCTGGTGATGGAGTGCTAGCGAGATTCTGCGACCTGCGACTTTCATGCAGGCTTCAACCAATTGCACAGGTACTTAGACATCTCCTCTTATTGCAGCGTGCTTTCAACGATCAGCAACGGATAGAACCGGTGTGCACGGTGTTTTCGGGGTGAGAAACGACAAAGCAACTTGGAAGCTTGAGGAGGACCACCATGTTAGTAGCTTGAAAAAAATGAGCAATTTGCAACCGCCGTTTGCATATCTCAGCATTAAGGAAGGCGCGTATATTTATTATTATAGCATGGCGTTGAGCACCAGTGTGCTTCAAAGCAGCTGCGGTGGAGGAGATCATGAGAGAGAATTTGCAAGACCAGCTACAGCAGCTGCACTACTGGTTCGCTCTTGATTGTACATATACTGGGGTAAACCGTAAAACTTGTCACGGTGATCAGAGTGTTGATTAAGCTTGAGCTGCTGTGGAAAGAAAGAAATCATGGAATCGAGAAGTCGTGGTGATGGTGGTGGTATAGCGCAGATTGGAAGTATACTAGTGCGGCGGCATGAGCTGCCCATGCAGCAGCAGCGTGGGTGTGATGAGAATCGTGGCAGCTGGATGAGGAGGAGCAGCAGCTCCGACGAGATGCAGCAGCAGCTGGAGTGTAGCATGTGTGGGGATGTGGGGTTTGCCGATCAGCTTCAGCATTGCTCCGCTTGTCGCTCCCGTATCCAGCACACGTAAGTTGGCCAGAGCTCCGCACGTCAGGCACCCCTTGCATTTCATTTGCAACTCTTTCTCTCTCTCTCTCTCTCGCTCTCTCTCTCTGTCAGCCATAATGCTTTGGAGCTTTCGTGAACCTAAGCAATTGTGTCCAAAGGTGTATTGTGATGTTCAAGATCCTCAGGCTTGGACAGCAGCCGTGCAAAAATCTGATCTTCTTTACTTTAGTCTGAAGCTGCTTACAGACAACGTTACTGCGACTTGTGAAGTTGGAGAAATTCAATTGAGGGTTACGCACTGTATTCTCAAACGTGTAGAAACGCTACTCCAGGGCCATTCACGATGTCAGCTTGCTGCTGAGCTAGTAATCCTCTCGAGCGTCTCCTCCTACCTTGAAACCTAGTCTGTTCAAGTTCTTCTATAGAGTTTCTAAAGTCTCTAAACTTGGGTACGATCTTATGGTGTTGTCAATGCTCTCCAAGGAACTTTTCCAACCTTTTCAGGTTAGTCAGAGACGTGGATTTCCAAATTCTGCTGCAAATTTCTAAACTTAAACCTGTGGTGGCAGCTCTAGCTTGTTGAGCTGGGTCTTGATAGCATACTAGTATTCTGAAACTTGTCGATCTTATTCAACTTGGGAAGTTTTCTTCAATTGTGTCTCTGCCAGATTAGTTCAGAATCAGTCACATCACACCTTCCAACAACCAAGTTGTGCTCAATGTGACCATGCAGTCTTCATATAATATCCTTTTCAAACTGTTTGGTTTCTCATTCTCTACAGAGGTCTGCAAACTGTAGCTTTGTTGCACTGTATTAGAGTTCATAACCCTCAGACCCGGCTGGTTTCTTTGTCACTTTTCTTGCTAATGCTGTTAAAGATTGGATCTTCATGGGCTGTGAGCTCTGCAAGTTTGATGATCTCTGGTTTGGAGTATGCTGAACCAAGCTTTCTCAAGCTTTCTGAAGCTGGTTTCTCTTGTTCCAAGTGAATTCTGAGTCTCATGTTCTCTCTTGAGCTCTCTCTCTCTCTCTCTCTCTCTTCTCTCATGCTCTCTATGGTAAGGAGTTTTTTTCAGATTCATTCTAGTTGTTCCATAAGTTCATGACCTAGTGATGTACCACAACTAAGTTTGGTTCCCTTCTCAGAAACTCATCATCATAAGAAACACAATGCCAGCCTCCCAACCTGCTTAGCCGAAGAGTAGAAAGTCCTTCCCTTATAGGACATATAAATAGAGGAAGTTGTCCAGACATCAAAGCAAGTTTCTTCACCATGGATCAAAAGAAGACAATGGATTTAACCTAGGCAAACTGATGAAGAACCTTTCCAAGTAATCTGTTAGCACCATCAAACCTGATAATGTAGAACTCCTGATCTACCAAGCTGGAAAAGTTCAATGCAGTTGATTATTCAAGAATGAATGGAGGAACTTTTATCCAATCCTTAGTGGTAATGGGACTATATTGATTCATATCAAGCTATGCAGCTTCTAGTTTAGATTGCATACTTGGGCACTTAGGGTCTTCAGAAGATTGAGCACCCAAATTGCTTTTTGGCTCATGTCTCTGCTATGGCTTGGATCAAGTTTGCCAAAGAGCAAGTTAGGGTTTCCATTGTGCTGTGACATGGTGCATTGTGTTTCCCTCTGCTCCATTTGACTGGACATGAACCTAGTACCTCTCATCTCTTGAAAGGCATCTGATACTATGATCTGTGTGTGCACCATTTGTGTTGGACTTTGTGAATCAGGCTAAATGTTTGAGGCATATTGTGTGGGGGTTCACTAGCATGTACAATTTCCATTAGGAAGGAGAGGATCACAATGCTAGTTTACAAGTGCAGCATGATGCATCTATTTTTGCTAAGAACATGCTTAGGAAATGGTGGTTCCATTTCTTCCTACAAACCCTTGGAACCATGTTTGCTAAGGACATGCTTAGAATTTTTTTGCATAGGAAACATGGTTTCAAGGGTTTGTAGGAAGCAATGGATCCAGGAAGGTTTTGACTGGAAGTAAAGCTAAAGTGCTTTGCAAGTGCATTTGGGGTTTTGGTTTACCATTGGACTTGAGTGACACACTAGACAGACCTTGTCAAGGTCCATCATCCTTTGGAGAGGTCATGATTGGGGAGGTCATCAAATGATTCTGACATCTGAAGTCTTGCAATGTCTAGCAAATTTTGGGTTTTCACTCTCTAGAGAGAATGTCCTTCCTATACTACTTGTGGCAGGGCTATGCACAATGTAGGACCTGAAATCTTCACCAGTCACACAATGTTGAAGTCTGATTAGCAATTTGCCATTGTAACCCTAGTTCATGATCCATTCAGACCATTTTACAATCTGAGTTTGCATGTGTGTTGCAGTTATTGCTGCACATCGATGGAGGGTGCAGACTCTGGGAGCTGGATTTGCGACTGGTGCAGAGTAGCAAAGAAGGGACATCAACCAACTTCCAAAAAAGAGAGACGAATGGAGATAAAGTCCGAGTCTTTCAAGGAGCCTGGCTTTTCTGCTACTTCAAACAAAGATCATGCACTTGAGCTTCTTTTGAAAGCTGCACTGACGCCTCCAGACAAGTCAGAATTGGCTTCACCTCAGCCAAGATTAAGTGACCCAATGCAAGGAAGCCCAGTCACAGATTGTGGATCAAACTGTTCATCAAGCTTAGAGAGCGAGAAGCTGATGAGCCTTGATGTGGGGTCACATTCATGCAGTGCAGCAGCAGAAGCAAGCTCATCATGTGAGAATAGGATGGTGCTTGACATGAATACATCAGATGAAGAAGGAAGCCTTGGGATCATCCCCCGGGTTCACAGGAATAGACTTTCAACTTGTGATATCAAGCGGAGTCCTAATAGCCTCCGATGCAGTGTTCAAGCTCGATCGTTGAAGAAACTGGTGAAGCAAAAGTCACTGCCAGGGTCAAGAAATCATGTATCTTCATCAATACCAGTGCCCTCCAAGAGGCTTTCTTCTCTCAAGTCAATGCCTCACACGAAAAGTGTTGCAATCATTGATAGCCCTAAGGGGCTCGTTCGGCGTTACAAGTCTTTGTCAGATATCTCATACTGAGCTGCAACCAAGGTCCAATGTCAAGCACAGAGTATTTCAAATCATGTTGTGGAATCTGGCATGCCATCAGCTGGCTTAGCACATAACCTTGGCTTGGGTCATACACAAGTCCAGAGCACAAGAATCCAACCAACCTGATGAACAATCCACTTTACTGCCATTTCTTCAGAAAGCACTCCAAGTGCAGCAGATCCACAATCCATAAGAGTTTGGCAAAGGGGTGGTGGTGTCTTTGTCATCTTTATTGGAATGGAAAAATGAGTTCTTTGTACAATTTCTGGATCTGAATTCTCATCCCTTGTAAATTGCAAGTTCAAAATCCCTGCAAAACTTGAAAGTTTTGTGCAACTGTAGTGGCTACTGCTGCTTTTAGAGTTGAACTCATGGTCATGTCACTCAGGGGGTTATGACATAATCTTTGAGCTCAATTTTGGTGTTTGGGTTTTGGCCTGCATCAACTGCAACTTAAAAATCTGAAACTTGTCACCTCTTAGGAACATTCCTTCTTAAGAGTTATGTATTGAAAAATCCTGTCACTGTTATGTATCTATTTATATCAAACATCAAGGGTGAAGACAACTAACTACCCATCTACTGCTATTGAAGATTATGCTGTGAAATTGTGTCCCTGTAATGTAGAAAGAATCAGATTAGATGCTCAAAGTATGTCACACCACAGTACAGACAACTGGTGATTTTCTCAGCATAATCAGAGGGCACCTTAGCTAGCAAAAAAATTTCATCTGCTGTTTGCAAGTTGTTTCAAGTAGTAACCAGCTTGATAACTGGGTCTAAACGCAATAACTGGCCAACACTGGTACATACAAGTCTATCCCTTGTTCATGAAGGAAGTGCAAAGAGACTCTTCACAAGTGGATTGCAAACTGTATCTAGTATCTATCCACACACATGAGTGAGGCAACAAAAAAATTTGTGTGTCCAGACGAATGCTGCATATTATTTTATAACTCTAGATTTGATGGATTTGTTGACATTCATGTTAACAATGTTCCGTACCAATCAGTGATTATTTTTTCAGAACACTTCGTTTTTTTTAAACCAAAAAAAATGGGAAATTTTGGGAAATATTTTTTTTTTTCTAGTTTAAAATTTGACTAATTCTGCTATAGTTTTGGAAAAAATCGCCAATTTTTTTGATGTCACTAAATTGAAAAACAAAACCCTGGTTCCATCCCAATGGTTGTACTGCTGCGAATTTAGCTTTCTCTGCCTGTGCCAGTGAAACAAACCCAACTAGAGTTAGATATACAATACAAATAAAAGCAGATGACATTCGGAATGTAATATGTGCATGTTTGCGCATCACTGTTCTCACTGAATAAATGCACAGTTGTAATTTTCTAGTTTGAAATCACAATGTAGCATGTTGAAATCCTGACATCCTTAACTATCATCACTGGATCTCTGTAATGATCAAAAAAGATTGCAGATAGAATTATTCCAGAGAATTGTTGTTGTCGCATCTATGCAAGCTAAGGGGTCTAACGATGATATGAAATTACAAAGCATATATGATAGCCTAGGGTCAGCTTCCACATTGACAAGATGAATAATTAAAAATTCATTCATTCATTCATTTTTTAAATTTGAAAAATAAAATCATGCTTTACTATGATATTGTTATATGAGGAGTGAAATTATTCAGATTGTAGTGTGCCATAATCGTGATGGTTTTCCCAGCTCAGCTTCATATTTCAAGAAAATTCATTTCACTAGTTTACGGATCATTTAATGACAAAACTTTGCCCTAGGGTAAATGATGTATATATGTGTGTGTGTGTGTACATATATTAGCCGGGTTACCAATTCATCAATTTTGGAGCTATTATGTAAAATATGATTCCCAATTATTATACTCAAGCTTGGTGCTTGTCACTTGTGTGTTTTGGATATGTACTGTTTAGATTTCATGTTTGGGTGCATGGTATGATGAACATCACACAGAATAATGGATTGTTCCTGTCTGAGTTCATCGCAATCTGCTTGCATTATGCATTCTTTGTAACATAAGATTTCTGGATGCATACACACCGTGTGGAGTTAAAATTTTGTGGTTATCTGTTCCAGTTTTTGGGTGCTTCAGGAGTCTCTAGTACATTGGGATCAAACACAGCAGAAGATATGGACTAGGTACCTGGTGAGAGGCTGCTGGCTACTAGGAAAGCCCTAGAAAGAATCACAGCAGTTCGAATGGTTCTTCATAGGAACACTCTGAGATAAAATTGGATTTGTAACCAAATTATTTGCAAATGAAGTGCATTAGTTTCATTGATGGTAGGGATCTGAAAAAGAGGGGAGAAAGCCCTTTGAAAGCAATCAGCTACAAATACTAATGCAAGATGTATGCAAGCAAATTTTTTTATTTTTTTTCAACATCCATATTTGCTAAATAATCGAGTCCAAAAGCTGTAAAGCCTGATTGGTAGGTTGGTACCTTATACCCAGATTCAAATGTCTTTCAAGCAGTTAAGCCCTCAGGCTGAAGAGACTCTCATTCACACAGCTTAGTTGGCAAACTTTGTCCCATTCTTGTATGATATTCAGTACAAATGTGTGTTTTAAGCAAGTGCATGTTTGTGCAATTTATTTCCTATGTACGGTGGAGCATCATCAAGTCAATCAACTAAGTGAATAGAAGTTATAGATCACCTCGCATGTTGTTGCTTGAATTCATTACAAATTCATTAGCAGCACATGCAAAGATGTTACCCACAATCCACCCAATTATGTTTTAAATTCACCAAGTAAAATAAATACTCATCCCCAAAACTGTATGTTAACCTAAGGACACTCAAGTCGCATGTCATGCACTTGGGCCAGTCATAATGGCATCTACATCAGGCGTGAGTTGACATCCAACTATTCTTGCTCGGAGAATGAAAGACGTTCAATTTATCAAACCTTACCAATGTCTCTATGTCATCACAAAATCATGCCCCTGCCATTAGCATAGGCCAAAATAGGTGATGAACTCAGGTGGAAATATAAATTTTGGTCAGCCAATGAGGAATTGCAACTATGGTGTTGAATTTTTTGGAGTTTTGTTGTTTCCACCAAGTTCTCACTGTTTTCTCATTAAGTTCCTGATGGGTTTTCAATGTATTCCCAAGTTCTCACTGTTTTCCCATTAAGTTCCCGAGGGGTTCTCAATGTATTCCCAAGTTCTCAATGTGTTCCTCAGCGTCTTCCCAACTGCATCTGACTTTGTCCCATATGCTTTGCCCAACATTGTCCTCTTGGAACCTTTATAGGTAGGCAAATATTGACAACTTATATGTTCCTAAGTTTGGAGAAAATACTTAAACATATATTGGGGAGTCTCCAAAGTTTCAATACCTGGTTGTGATGGGTCAATCAAAGAGGTTCATTGTAACAAAACAATGGAACTTCGAAGGCACCCCCCACCTAACTAGTATGTTACCTCTTGTCCAATATGGCTAGGCCTAAGTGCACACCTAAGCACAGCCCCCATTTCAGCCTCTATTATTATTTAGCACATCCAAGGTGCAATGTTAATACTCCCACATCCTCACCCTTAAACCTGAAAAATGGATTGAATAAAGTGATAGACCATTTAAATCTTACCACCTAAGCTCATCATTATGATTGGTCAATCAAGAATAATCATTTCTTTTAGTGATGTAGGGTAGATTGGCCCATCACTGATCACCTGCTTATGACCAAACACTTTGGCAAATCTTTCTTGATTCTTCTCCATTTTGAGCAATTCAAAATGTTATAGGAGCGGCTTCTCAAGCTCTACAAATCATCTTTGAAATGCAAAGCCTATGGACCAGCCAAAATAAGTGCAGTAAAGAAAATATGTTTTTTCGAATTGCAAAATGCATTTTTTTAAATTTTTCTTCAGTTTGACCCCTCCTACTTTCAAACCTCATAACTTTCTTATTTCTTATTATTTTAAACGATGTAAAGTGCTATAGGACCACCACCTGAAGTTCTACAAATCATCTTTGAACTCTAATAGCAACATAAAAAGAATTTTTTGGGTGTTCAGGGACCGGCCTTTGTAGTGCTTGGTGGTTTGCTTTTTTGAATTCTTGACCCCCTGTGCTTTTGGGGGTCATAATTTTCTCATTTCTAATCTCTTTTGACAATTGTTATTGTTTCAGATGCGTCAAGAGGAGGGGTTCAAATTTTGTTTGGAACCCAGAAATAACAGAGCCATCCCCTTGGATCTGGCCTGCCCTGAGTGCTTAGGTGTTCAGTCACCAGCTGGTTTACCCTAATTCCAGGGCACTGCAAAGATGTGCATATGTACTAGCCCCAAAAAGAATTACACTACCTGAGACATGTAATACTTCATACAAAATATGGGTCATTCTACTACTAGCACTTGGCATGCTCTATTACCAATAACATCAAAATTGATAACGAAAGAAATTCCACTGCTGACATGATTTAGCTACCTCTTTCCATAATTAATAAGGATAGGGGAAGGATTGTTCCCTAAGGCTTCCCCTACTTCAAACGTGGTAGGATCAAGGATGGGAGCCCAAATGTATAAGCTCAAAAAGTAAGGGAGGCCTATGGGAACAAGCCTTCCCCAATGTGAAGCACAATTTTTTTGTATTCAAGTGATGGAAGATCTACATTTTGATCGATGGAAAGGTCCTTTAACAAAGGAACAAATATTCCATGCAATGAAGTGTTTTCAAATACAAAGAAAAAATCTTGGAGTGTTTAACATGTAGGGTAATGCTGTTGTCTAAGGCCTTTGCCCAACGTAAAGAAAAGGCTAATGGCAGAGATGAAATAAGATAGAACTAATGTTGACATAAAAATGTGTGACTTTATGAACCTACCTTGTAAATGGTAGGAGAGAGCTAGAGGGACCAGCTCTCTCCCTTCTTTTTTTTTGTTCTGCGGGCTGTACTTCTTTTGGCCTTTCTTTGGCCTTCCCTTTTTGTCTCCCCTGTGATGATGGTTCTGGCCATCAATCTTTTATTGAATCTTTGGGAGTGTAAATGACAAGAACTCTACAAAGTGTAAGAATCAATGTTGGGTGGTCATGTACTTTCAAAGATACCCTAAGGATATAGCATTAAAAATAGTCGTATGTAAACCCCAGGCTTACATTTATTTATTTATTTAGTAAACCTAGTTCATGTGGACAACAGACATGAACTTATTTTATATACATAAGGACATGTATACCAAGGGTCACTATGTGTTAATTTTTCACACCTTATTATTATCCAAGAAAATTAATATTCAAATATTTAAACCATCTTAAATTTTATCTTTGCATTGAATTTTAATGTCATATGTTTGTTTGAATTTTGAATTTATTTGGCAATGTGAAAAATATTGATGAAAGAAGGAAAATGATTGTGCATGATTAAGAAAACATTATGCATGAAATGATTAAACCTCATTTTTTTTAAAAATCAACAAACATTTCAAATAGATCACATTTTAAATGATGAAACATTGCCTAACATTCACAAAGTCATTACAAACAACAAAAGATTATTTTGTTTCCAAGGGCAAAAAATACCCAAAAAAATGATATTTAAATCAGTTTTTAAATCAAACTAAACTATGCACTATGCATTGTAACCTAATAAGTGGACCATTACGTTGTTACATTCAAACCTTCATCAACTCCTTGTCCTAACTAGATAAATACCACTCATTCTAAATGTTATCTCCTTTATTTTGAATCCTCAATATAAATTACACCCTTTCCATCCTACTAATTGAACCTATTAACAACTAATACATATTATAAATCTCTTGTACATATAGTTTTTCTAATTTTTTAATACCTATTATTAATGTATACCCTATACTATTTTATTTTGATTTTAATAATAAACATAATCCAATTATCAAACTAATTTAGTTAAAACATTTACCCAACAATCAATAGGTCCTTACACTATTACAAATATAATATTAATTCACCAAATAACTCACCATCATTTTTAATTATTAGGAATGTTGTTCACACATTCAAATAACCCTTTTGCTCAATGATTGGTGACAAGTTGTTACAAACATATTCAATTCATCAATGTTTTGTCATGTTTTTGGACTTGCAAATATAATTTTAGGTCATATTTATAATTATTTTTATTTTTGTGTTATATTTATATTTTGAATTACATTTTAAATATTTTTATTGTCAGATTTTTATTTTTATATGTATATAAAATACACATGAATATAAGCAACATATGGTTGTTGGGATCTAGGTATGAACCTTGGTCTCCAAATAAACAATCCATTATTTTACCAAACCAACCACCATTTAACTTTGAAATATGAATAATTGAAGATTGATCATACAAGAATCACACCAGATTGTGTTAAATGTCAAACTTTAAAATGTATTTTCTTTCTCATATTTTGTTCAAATGAAATAAATGAAAACTCATTTTTGAGTTTTTTTCAAAAGTTTACACATTATAATAAATAAACATACCAAATTTTGAATCATTTGAAGAAATAAACATTTGAATGTCATTGTTTAACAATTCCAAATACATTTATTCGTGCAAATTAAATCATTTAATGGCATGATTTGAATTTTTTTTTTTTTAATGACTTTGAAATCCTTCATTTTTTTATGCAAATAATTTATGGTTAACATACATAAAATGGAAAAAACTGAATTTTTCACATTTCAACCATTTAATATGTCATAATATATACATGTGTGTGTATAATACCAATTAGGATCATTACATAATGACTAGAAAATAGGAATGGTGAAATGCAATTTATTATGGAGTCAATCACCACTTTATATGTGCCTTAATAAAATTGTTTAATGAACTAGACCCATGATTTGTAGTAGTGTTATTTTTTACTCATATAGTTTTTTAATACAAAAAGAATGACCTCCCTAGCATGTATAACTTCATTGCTATAAAAATTTGATGCCCAACAAATAAGGACCTAAACATGCACATGATAAATAAAATTAAAATTAACATCATTTTCCATTCAAGAACACATTTAAAGAAAAAGAGTGTGTGAAATTGTCATTACAAACAAATTATGCCAAAGTTGAAGGGAAAAAAAAGGTGTGTAATTGTTTCACCAAACATTTTTAAATGTTCTAAATTGTAATCACATGAGCTATTGCAAAATAGCTATAATGCATAATGACTAACTAATCACAATCGATGCAACTTGCCATTGGATGATAAAGATGCATCAAAAATCAAGAATTGAAGCTACTAAAGTTACATGCAACCACTATCACCTTCTTGAAATAAAATGTTAGGAAATTCAATTTAAGGATGGACATAAAGTGCATTTTTAGATTGGGACTACCTTTATCTTGTCTTTGGCCTCCCCAACATAAACAAACATTTAATTATATGCAATTATACAACACACTTGACAAACAACAAAATTATATGACACCAAAAACATTAACACTTGACACATAAATTTTGCAACATAAAGACAATGCACAAAAAAAGACAATGACACATATGATGTTCAACTAGCATTGAAAAACAACATTGACAAGTACAAAAAAGATCCCACATTCATATTCTATGATTTTATCAACATGAACATTTTGTAGTTTTTTCAACATTTAGGCTTAAACAACAAAAAATTGCACCAATCTTGACCTCCAACTCTATAATTATTTTCAACTTTCAATCCCTCTAGCTTTGTAATTTTTAAAATCTTCAAGCTTAAACATCAAAATAGACATACAAATTCATTCAAATTTCAACCCCTTGATTTTGTAGTTTTATAAACACTCAAGATTAATAAACACCAATAAAAAGCACACCAATTCGCACTTAGATATACAATTTTCTAAACATTCAAGCTAAAATGTTAACACAAGCACATCAATTCACACAACTTTCAAACCACCCCATGAATATGTTGTTTAAAGCTTTCAAGCTTCAAGATTAGAGAGGAAAAAAGTCACATTGATCAAACCAAGACACCATGGAAACACCAATACAAACATCTAAAACACAAAAAATAATTGTTCTAATATTGGTAGCATAATCACACTTTAATGATGAAGTTAGAACATATGAATGGAAAAAAAGGAACACATCAATTATTCTTGTGAAACTTTAGAAAATCTAGAATTTTTTCATTTTATATTTTCTCGCATTTCATTATGGAGGCACTTTGCCCCTTGTTGTGGGTTTCAACAACCCCAAGTACATGAAACATGTTTCTACATATCACAAATGGTTAATGGTTAACAAATTTAGAACAAGGCAAACGCATGAAAGACATCAAAGAACCAATCAATTCAACAAACAATAGATATTAGAATAGATATTAATTTATATTATTTTTGAGCTTTAAAATTAGTTCCATCATAAATGTTTTGCACTTTGTAACCTTCAATAGCATACTAGTTAATCATCTTCAAACAAACCCAAGTTTACAATCAATTCCTTGTTTTCTTCAAGAAAAGTGTCTTCCACATCTAAGTATTCCTACATCAACTTGATCCCTAGACCAATTAGCACCTTGATCTAGGATCAGCTAACCATTTTTTTTTTGCATGAAATAGTTTTTCCCATGTACAATTTTTTTGCGTGTAGCAATTTTCAACAAAAACCCATGTGTGCATCCTTGATTGACACCTCCATCATAGAATCACAAACTTCTAGATTGTTAATTAGTAGCATATTGACAACATTTAAACATAATATGCTCATAATAATTGCCAACATGTAGTGGCGAAAACTTCAATGAAATACATGACACAATGTTTGTTAAGGCATTTGTGAGAGTGTTCAAGTTGGTGCATTCATCTTTCACGTAAACTATGACTTTGTGACATAAGTCATAGCGAACAAACAAAGTCTTTGGTTGCACAATCATGGCAACTTTTGATGTCTCATGAAACTCCGAGATCACTATATCAATGTGATAAGAAACCCATTTTTTGTTATGTAATTGACCATCACAAAAAACATGTGAAATCCTTTTTGTGATATCCAAAAAATGAATGTGGCAATAATTGTGGTGGCTTCAACAAGGGCAAGAAAAACATGGTGTTCCATGATGGTTTTATTGACCATGTTAAGTATTACTTCATTGTAAACCTACCACATGTTTGGAAACATAACCTTCCCACATTGTCAAAGGACTAATCTCCTAAGCTAATTGTTTTCAATGGAGCTCAATGGGTTGCATCATTTAGTAATATACAAACATAAATCCTCCAAGAATTGTTCTTGAACATGGTGAAATTTATCATAAGAGATTTTAAGCATTAAAAAGTCAGCAATGGAATGGGTTGTTAGATTTTCCACTTCTTGGAAAACTATTGGGCATTAGGTGAAAAAAATTCAATAATAAGTTTTTTGAGTCTTTGCACAAGTTCATAGAAACATGCCCACTCATAGTGGTTGTTCCATGTGTTTTTGTTATACATGACAAGGCCCTTTGGGATGGAAGGTATTATTTTGTCCAACCTCTTCTTGGTAGACATTGTGAAACACCACATCATATCCATTGAGACTTTGAAAATCCATAAAAGCAAAAAAAACATTGAGGTAAAAAAAAGGCCCAAGCACTTGTTCTCTTCCAAAAAGGCTGAAACTTTTTATTCATCAATGGTTGGAGGAGGAACTATCATTGTTGTGCCTTTATTTCAACTTGCAAAATCTCCTCCTTGCCAACCTCTCTTTCAACATCTTATTCACTTAAAGACTTAGATTGTTTAATGTTGTGCCATCACCATGTAGACTTCAACTTCTCCAACATGAAAATTAGTTGTTAAATTCAAGCATTGAACAGTTAATAGAGGTGAGCCTTACAACTTTATTCCTTTCAAAACACCAACCCAATCATCCACCATCACAAAACAATTGACCTTAAGACCTTAAAACAAAAAAATAGCGTAACAAAAAACTAAACGACCTTAACATGGACAAAGCAAAAACATGACATAACAAAGAAAAAATTGATAGAGAAAAAACAAAGAAAAAAAAAAGAATGCAAAACTTGGTGATTCTTACATGAACTTGTGATGTTCATCTCCACTTCACACATCATCTACACAACATTATGTAAAGCAAGGAAAAGGAACTACATTTAATAATCAAATTGCATAACATCAATGCTTCAAGCTTTTGCCACTGCATCATCAACTCCTCTACACTTTTCATGATTTCTCCAAACTCTTTCACAACTCCTCCATCCTCTAAAACCTAAAACCCTTAAAATTCTATGCACCATAATCTATGCCTTGTCCATGTAAAAAAACAAGAATGCCCCCAAGGCATGTGCATTTGCCATGCTTCATATATAACAAAGGCCTATCTTTGCAAGGACCTCACTTGTGTATGAATGAGTACATGCCACCTAGGCAGGTCATTTTAGGTATTTTTTTCAATGACTACCTATTGGTCAAGGCCTTACATACCCTCGTATTTGCCTTGGTACATATTTGCCTAGGGTGGTACCCTAATGCGTAGGGATTAAAGCGTGTCTAACACAAAGGCTTCCTCTGCATAAAGAGTCTAGGTTTTAAAAATCTTTCCAGCATTTCTTTTCATGCAAGTCCAGTAACCTGCTTGCAAGTTGGCAAGTGGGGGTTTTTTTTTTGTTTTTGTTTTGTATGTGTGTCAACTTCATTTTCAATATGGTTTATGTGTTTTCCTATCTCACAAGAGTGCATTACACACTTTGAAAATCAGCATTGTGCATTCCATATTCCTATAGTGCTCCAGCACTGAAATGCAACCTATTGAAACCTGCCCTTTCAATTCGCACTTGAGTGAGAACCATTCACTTGAGAACCATCTTATAAATAAAATATGTAAACCACCCAAGGTAATTAACGAAAGCCAAAGGTGGTTTCTCAGGTTTAGAGGTCCAATTTCAGACTGGGTTACCTAGAACTGGAGCCAGAACCAGGTCGGCTCTCCAGAATGGAATGAAAACCTGAATTATATTTTTCAAGAACTGGACCAAAACTCTACCTAGGGTTTCATTTTTTTTGTGGAACTGGAACTGGATCCATTCTAAATTGTTTTAAAGAACCGGAATTGGAGGTTCTTCATAAAAGGCAAAGAACCACTCATCAAACCCTTGTTGTTTTCAATGTTATGCATGTCTTTGAATTTTTTAAAGAAATGTCTATTCCAGTTCTGTGCAAAAAATCAGAATCAAAGAATCATTAATTCTGGTTATTTCAAAAACCTTAAAGAGAGAACCAACAATTTTCATGAAAGAACCGACAAAGAACCACCGATGGTTCTCTGATCAGTTCATTGACTTCTTCATTTTTTAAATTTAGAACCATGGTTATATATCAAAACAAATTCTTTGAATACTTGAGAAATGGCGGGCCAGTGGGTATATGTGTGTGTGTATATATATCCAGTTTGATAATTGACAAGTATCTATCCCTCATTCTAAGAACCACCCGACACTGGTTGTTTCTCTGCAAGGATCGCAAGCATCCACAAGTTTGTTACTAATGCTGTGGCCACATTGCTGCATTCTTCTTTGAGCTCCTTTGCTCAGGGCCCCATTGGGTTGCTGTCCAAGAAACTTGGTGTTGGAAAAAGTTGGAGCCCAGATCAATGCATTGATTGACAAGCTATGTTGCAAAATCCGAAATAATCTGCCGCCGAGATTGACATCCAAAGTGATGGGCTACGAGTCTCCAATTGACCCCACCCAAAGACCTCTGCACATCATGTACAGGAAAAGAATCTGCTCAGTCACAAAAAGGCCTCCTGACAATGGGGTTCTTGCTCCACTGAGAAGTTGAACTGTATGCCAACTTGCATATCTGCTAAGCTCACCACATCCACTCCACTCCAGCAAACAAATGTATTGGCTGGTGGCGCAATAAAGAAGCCGTTACAGGAGGAAAATAGCTGGCTGACTGGTGAAGGAACACGGGCAACCTCCACATCAGTCACTGGCAGGCAGGTGAGCTTTGCAGCTGGGCCCAGCTAACTTGTGTGCATGTCTGCCGCCTTAGAGTTAACAAGTGCAGTTTTTGTATGCAGAGTCCAATTGTGGGCAAGCTCTACAGCTATGAACCCCACTACAGTAACTATTGGAACATAGAAAAGTATTTTGTGTGGGAGGAGGTACAGTTATGGGAGCATCTTTTGATTCTTTTTTCTTCATCTTCTTCTTACATAGTTTTGAAGCATGCAGTTCCTTGTAAGGAATTGTGTCCTTTAGGCATGTGTATCTTTATTACATATTAAGTTGAGCACTTGTCAGCCACATTATAGAAGTGAAGCGCTGCTGATTCATATTATTTTTTCCAATGGGTAAAGCACGTTTGCACAGCTACTCAACATTCTAAATCTGAAAGATTTCTCTGCTAGGAACATTCATGGTTATAAGGTGCCCTCTGAGTACACTGTGAAAATGACAGCAGCCCTTTACGTATGGAAGAAGGTCTACATTTAGTCCCTTCCTGAATATAACGCAGCAGTCAACAAGGCTGGCATTTTCCATAATTTTGGCATTCTTTAGATGTAGGCAAAGAAGGCCTCATCCCCACAACCTTCTCAAATTTGAGGGTCATACCATCTCCCCCAGAAGGTAGCTTGTAAATCTTTGTTGTGGTTTAAATGGAGAGACGCATTTACCAAAACTCGTCACTACCAACATTACGGACGTTAACCATATCAATTGTTTCCCATAACCAGCTTTAGGGGATTTCTTGTTGACATGTCTCTTCTTGACTGGACATCCAAGACCCAATTATATCACATATTAAGCTAATTGTATCTCATTCTGCATGCCGACAAAAAGTGATTCATATCTATTTTGTATATCAATGAAAAATGCTCCACATTCACATGCTGAGCATGTCATAGCTCAAGGGCAGTACTCCCAAGGGAGTAAGCCCAAAATTTGGAGAAGGCTCGCTGGAGTAGTAGGCCTTCCCTGGAATAAAGCATATTAAGGTTTGTTACTAAGAAGTATGTTCCACAGGTGGAAGCACCTTCTATATGTGAAAGGTCCCTTCATTTGAAGTAATGATCTTCCACACACATGTGAGTGCTTTCAAATACAAAAGAAAAAATGAAAATGCATAATCAATGTTCAAGAACCCCATCCAAGACAAAAAAAACCTCTCATTTTATTTCTCTTTGTATTTTGAGGAATCTCCCCCAGCAGAAGATCCCTAGGGAGTTATGCTGTGGGGAGATCCCCGCTATATTTCTACATTCCGATGTTTCCATGGAAAGAGTTTTTGATGGGATGGAACAGAAAAATTCAAAAACAGACAGATCAGTGTTTCTCTACAAAAGACATGCTTCACATCATTGATAGTGACTATCAATGGCACACTTGATAAATAAATAAACCCATGGCAGAAAATGGGCCATAAATCTAAATACAAAAGAGGCCTATTTTGTGTCTAATTCCCAAAGAGGAAAATAAAAGCCAAAGCACTGAAGTTATGAGCTTTATTACTGTAACTGCCTACAAAATGGGCAATCAAGGAAAAAAAAGAAGCACACAACTGCCTGGACCTTTTGCTGACTAATATTCGTTAAATAATTGAAAATGTGTATTAGCATCTTAGAAGAGTATTGTCTTTCACAGTATTTTCTTGTTTTGCCAAAATGAAATAAATAAATAAATTGAGGCTATAACATCTACAAAGGTTTTTTTGGAAAATTTTGAAGGCCTTTGTACTTCTGTTTTGTGGTGTTCGTCTCATGGATGTGTGATTTGGACCTGTGAGTGACTTAATTTGATTCCCGAAGACATTTATCATCTACTCAACCATGGGTGAATACTTGATGTCTTAGGTACCTTCTGGAATAAGAAACCATTTGGACAATGGACACCCATTTTATTGGGCCCTGCTCCCACAGGGAACCATGGCATTGGATCCGACTTTTGGAAGTTTTACCTTATTAAAACCAGTTTCACATTAGATGAACCGGTTTCTTTGGGGAAAGTGTTTAGACTGTTTAGATTGGAACGGATTGTTTTGGTGTTCAGAGTGTGGACACAGTAAATAGGCCTACAACATCTTATCTATTGGCAGGGCCAGCGTGTTTGTCATGCCTTGTTTTTGTGCCCACCCACCCAATGATATTGGAAAAGACATGCAATGTGGATGGCAATTCTGCGCATGCTCTTATATACCTAGTCATTTATTGCACAAGATATTGTAAATTAACAAGGAATGCCCCCGCCGCAAGCGCAAAGATGATTTTAGGTTATACATTGGTTAGTGCCGTAGCCTAGGGTCAGTTTCCACATTAACAAAACAAATAATAACTTGTTTTTAAATTTTAAAATAATTGAATTTTCCATGATCTATTATGATGTTGTCACATGAGTAGTGAAATTATTCAGAGTGTAGCCTATGATAATTATGACGATTTTCAACATGTCAACTTCATAGTTTCACAAAATTTCATTTCACTCTTTTTAGGATTATTTAATGACGAAACAAGGTATTTGTACATCCAAAGTAATGGAGGTTGGTAGCTCTTCATGACCACAAACTCACCAAGCATAAATTTTGCATGGTGTGTGTTTGCCAATCAATGTGATTGACTGTCTTTTCATGTTGGGCCCTAAAGTATATTCATGTTTTAAGAAGCACAAGAGAGTGATATCTATTTCAAGAACAATTACATCTTTTATTCCTTGAGGTTATTCTTTTAAATCAAATCTATTACTTCATTAATATAAAGTTCAGAAAAAACAATCAAATCACATAACGTTTATTGATAATATAATTACATATTCCAACTTGCAAGGCAACAATTTTGAGCTCAAAAGGATAACCAAAAAAATCTAAAAGTGGCCTAAGACGAAAACTTTGGTGTTCTATGTACTTAGTTCTGGTTATATATGCGTGTGTTTGGTAAGCGCAAATATAATGACTTTTTTTCTCCAATAAATTTATTTCACTTTTGACATGAGTTGTTTAGTGCAAAAATCTCAACTCCAACAAGCGTAAGCATGCTTTTTTTTTAAAAAGTAAATCATACATTTGTCATTTTATTTTTTATCTTGGTTTGTTTCAAATGAAGTGAAATGGTTGTTATTCATAACATCATATATGTATCTTATTTGGCAAGAATTGTAATTATCCATCCAAAATAACAATTTTTACATTCCTTTCATTATATTTCTCAAACCCTTGAAAAATGGCTCAACCCATCATGTGTTCCTAATTAAATACTAAAAATTTTAAATTTAAATAAATATAAAATATCAGAATTTCATGCAAACAAAATTATAATTAACTTTACATTGGTTTAAATATATGCATATTACAACATTAGATAATAATAAGATGGAAAAAAAAATCTCACATAATATCCCCAAATAATATATTGTTTGACACAAGTAATGTAAATTTTACATGTCCATTAGGGATGTGTGTAACAAAGAGAATTGGGTAATAATATTAATCCAAGTTCTTGACCAACATGCTATCATGGACATAATAGATGGATGAAAATTTTAGTTCCCATTTGGGATTGTTACCAATATTTGATTGAAGGTTCATCTTGTTTAACAGAATGTCTAATCACAATAATTAATTAACATGTGTTCTAGATATTTATCAATTATTGGAGCAACAACAACATTAGTTGATCTTGTGACAATTCCTTTGGGTGTTAATTTGTAAGAGATTGAAGACGAATGAAATTGAGTCAGGCTAATTATCTCCAAGTGACACTGGAACAAGATTTACTTGGGATAAGATTCGTGATTTCATTTGTGTACATTTTGATGACCTCAAGAATTCTTTATAGGGTAAAAGCCTAGGGTGGGGGCATTCTCAAAAAACAAAGGGCCTAGGATGGGGTGGTAGCTGAATCCAGCCCCATATCCTTACCTCTTACACCTAAGAGCATGCTCAATGGCAGCAGTAAATTGGGATTTACAGCGCTTTTTGAATGAAGATTTTTAAAAAACACTGTGAATCTTCTTTGTGCTGATAAAAATGTACATGTTCCCACTGTAGCAAGAAATGACTGTTTCTCAGCAATAAATGCATGTTTCTCATTGGCCAGCTATAATGATTGGCCCAGGTGGTGAGAGTTAAATAGTCTCTCACTTTGTACAGTCCATCTTTTCATGGTGGGATGGGGATGTACCTGGATGTGCTAAATACTAATAGAGGACCGCCACTGGGCATGCTCTAAACATATGTAAATCTCAAGGCATAGAAAGAGAAGGGTTCTTATGCCTACTCCTTAAGAGTGAGAGGGATCTTATGATTATAAATATCCTTACTCTTTGAAAAGAGGGATATTCATGGAAATAAGGTGCCCTCCAAATACCATAAGAAATTTCTCCAAGTGCTTTACGTCCAACAAGAGAACTCCCAAAGGACACCTCAACAAAGCCATAATTAGGCTCCTCACTTTACACCTGTGTTTGATTCCCTTGAGGAACTATGAGGACCAGGGTTTTTTTTTCAAAATATGGAGAGTGCCAGAAAGGCTGCCTCCATTTGGACAGTGGAGCATATTTTGCTATAAGTAAATTTTGAAAGGAGAAATTTTAGGCTACATGTTTTTTTTTAATAGCATTTGGGTAATTGAATTTTTTTCAATGAAGCTTAATTAGCTACTTAGATTTCATGGCTATCATACATTTGGGGACTACCTAAATTCCCATTCAGCAATTGTGGCCATAGTTAAATTGTGTTTGTCTAGCTACTGCAATGAAACAAATCTCCTGGAAGGGAATTGAACCCTGACCAAAAAGGGTCTTGCCCATTGCAACAACGGAGTCCTACACCCACACAACCTTGAAATCCCCCTCCCAACTTTCAAACAGCCAAGCCCAACACCCAAACCAAATTAGAAAGATTTCTGACATACACAATTCTGCAACTTGAGCAGAAACCTCCAAAACTAAAAACCAAATTTACAATTGAACCTAATACCTCATTGTCATCTCCTTCCATAATGCGATTGTATCATCATATGGGAAGTTAGACAATGTGAATTTTTTTTGACTAAACCTCCTAACCCACAAATCCAAGTGAGTTGTTAGCCAGTTTTTGAGCTTGTTCTTCATGAGATTGTTGAATGTTCTTTCATCCTCAACAAACCCCAACACCTAAACCATTGCAATCTCTACCAATTTGTTGTACTCGCTGAGTTTTTCACTCAAAATGACAAATGAGTTAATCCTCATCCATAATCTGGTTGCTAGATTCAACTCTAAATGTTTAGTTATTGTCCCTTTAGCATTTATGGATATAGTGAGTATAAAACAAAAGTCAAAATAATACTTTGCTGGACTATTATATTATTCATATGTGCATTGATTTCACAACACAATGCTAGATTGGGATATGAACCATCATCTTTCACAAAATTTTAATAAAAATTATTTTCCAAATTTTCACCGTGATGCATGAAACTTGAATAGGTACTAAAAACTAAATTGTCAAATTGTGATAGTTTTTTGTGTAGACCATAGCTTGCAACACCTCCCTCAACAGTCTTGCTAGTAACACAAAATGTGAATTTGATAACATTCAAAATGTGAAAGGATGATCCTTCTACAACATCAAGATTTAGCTAATATTGGGGGTACATGATTCCAATAGCCATCATGACTTCTTACTCTAGAAATCACCATAATAACTAAAAACTTAAGGTTTAGGTTGTTGCAATGTATCAATTTTTCACAAGAGTAGTGGTTCTACTGAAATCCTCTTCATGAACCTTCATGCAAGACCCATCAATTAGGTTCCGAATGTGGACAACAAAAATCTATCCACCAATATTAAAACTAAGAAAAGCTTGGGGCTCAACAAAATTTTAAGCACCATTGGACTACTACAATAGTTTAGTGAATTCATCAAATAATGGATCATCAAAACTAAAAATTGGATTAATATGGAAGCGAAAAAATTCAGTCTCAGCAAGATTTATCCCATTTAAAAAATCCATGATAAACACATCCCGACATCAAGCATATTTAATGAGAAAATGGACCACCTCCAAGATTGACATAACACATGGTAGACCTAAGATTAAATCTAGGTCACATAATAATTCAAAGTTGTCATGAGTAGATTTGATTTTTTCACAATCAGAATGCATTTTCACAACCAAAGACTTACACTTGGCCAATACATGTTTCAAAAGGCTCAACATGGAAATCCAATGGGTCTTCACATTCCTCAACAATTTCAACCCTTTGGTTTCCAAAGTTTCTGCAAACATAGTAAATTTCAAGAACTTCTTAAGGTTAAGTGCAAAGAATGAATACAAGGATTGCAGCATGAACTCAATGCAAGACACCAAAAGTAGCTTGGACAAAATAACAATTGCTAAATTGGTTTTATGTGCCATGTAGTGCACACCAATAAGAAAAGGAGCAGTATGAAATTTTTGCTGAAAAACTACCTCAATTTGATGTCCCTTGAACACATAATTTCCATCAAAACCAATGCATACCCACCGTCAAACAAACTTTTCAATCGAACACCTCCATATTTAGCCATGCACTTCAAAAGGATTGAAGTGATGTTATTTATAGTAGCATTCATTTCCACAAGTTCCAAGGTAAATAAGATTGGAAATCTACACCATTCCTTCATAACATAGATATGGACACCAATCCATTACTAGTTGTCCAATGCAATCACTTCATTTGCACTCACAAAAAAATAATTAGTAACTTGCACAATAGTTTTAGTGGATGTAAGGACAACATCATGCATTGCTTCAGCCATTCCCCACCCACACCCATATGTCCAATGTTTTTTAACAATTCCCTAAGAGCTTCATATTTGGACATTGGATGACCATGACTTAGAAGGTGGAATTTTTTTGCAAACTACACAATTTTCTTTCTAGATGAAAAATGAACATCAGACTACAATTGACTTAGAATTATTTCAATATGTTACCACCATAGAACTTTTCATTTTTTGCATGAATAGATTCCTTGTTGTAATACCAATCCCTAATAACAATTCCAACAAAAGTAACAAATAATTTTTTCCAACCAACATGTTTATGAAAAATATCCAAATTTGACAATAAGAACTTGTCCTTTCCCTCAACAACTAAACATATCATGGATTTCACTAACGATATTTGGAAATCCTTCCCCAAAACTAATTCTGCACAAGGAAACTTGGCTACCCAAGAATCTTGGATAATTTGAAACTTGTCATAAAACCTCTTAGGTTTCTTAGCTAAAGGTTCATGTGCAGTAGGATTAAAAGACTCAAAGACATAACAATGTAGGTGGAGGAACATGAGTTGTTGATGAACTTACCATGTTAATATTTGATTGATCCTAAACCCCAAAAAAAGAGTTTGATTTAAAAATTTGCAAGAAACTTAAGTGGTGGCATTACAACAAACAACTTGAACAAAGCAAGCAAATCAAATTGGATCGAAGGCCAAAGCACGTAAATGGATTAAAAACACACACAATAAAAAAAATTCAAATTGTAATATGAACTAGGAAGAAAAAAAAGGAAGTCCAAGTTGTAATCATTGTGGATTGTATAACTTCAAGAATCAAAAGTTTGGTTTTAGAACTTGAGTTCATCACCTTGAAGATTGAAAGTTTTGACCTTGATAGACAATTTCAAAAACCGTGTAGATTCTAAAAGAGCTACAGAAAGCTTGAAGGAGTTTATTTGTGTTCATTGATTGCTCCATCCCCATGAATTGTGAGCAACAACTTTTGCAATGATAAGATCATGCCACTACTAAGCTTTTTTTGCACAAAGCACATTGCACATTCAAAGCAAGCAATGATAATCTTATGCCACCATCTCCATTAGTCCATTGTTTAAATTATTTTCTTAAAAATCTTGATCAATAATAACTAATGATAGCCATTGGAGTTTTTTTGGAGGAGCAATCCTAAGTTAATTAAACCCTAAAGGTGATCCAACACATTCAACGATCAAAGTTGGTGATTTCCAAAAGGGACAACTAAAATTTGGTGATAAACATAAAGCTTAAAGTGCATTAAAGGTGAAATTGAAAAACCTTAAAAGTGTGGATGGTGATGGATGTTTACAACTAAATGACTTTTACTAGCAATGGACAAATATGGGAAATCGACATTTTGGCGCACATGGTGTTGTAGTGGGGTTGTTTGAAGTGATCTCCATTTTTATTTTTTTTTATTTCCTTCATATCAAATCACATGTGTGGATTTTGTGTGGCCTTTTGGCGATAAATTGCCAAAAAAAACCTTGATGAAGATCATATGTAATATTTTGTTTCAGCGCAAGTTTTATGTAATGTTTTTTTTACTAAAACACATCAAGCCAAAAGATCCCTCATGGTTTTCTCTTTAATCCAAGCTATGATGGCATATTGTAAGGAAAAATATCAACTGTAAATCTATTATAAAAGGTTGTGTAAACATCCAAATGTTCACGTAAACAACCTTTCGTAATCTTGCCTTCATGAAGGTCAAGGTTGAGAAAGTGTTATCATCTTCCATAAAACTCATAATTTGAACCACAACCAATTTTGCCACTTTCATGAATTCACATAATAAAACATTATTAAAAAGCATCTTCCAAAGTCTAGTCACCAAATTTAAATCCATCGATTAGTTCATAGTCCATTGAACATTAAACGTCATTATAATGCTGAAGAAAGAAGACTACAAATCTAGAATACTCACATCAAGTATTGTTGGGATCCAAGTTTGGGTGGATCCAAGCTTTTTAAGTTGACAATAGAACCCTTTCAAGATAGCCATATGAGCAAGGAAGGTCATCTCACATGAGGATTTTAACCAATACTACAAATAAACAACACCCAAAGCATCCATGACATTTTATGCAAAAAATCACTTTTCAAGTTCATCGTTGAACTTAATTATAACTTTACAACATTATCTTTGCATTTGATTGATGGTTTGTTGAAAGATAACGTGAGTAACATGCACATAAATTGATGTCTCAAAAAACCAATAATTCATCATAATATAAATGCTAGTAATTCAGAAACTCAAGTTTTCAAAACCAATATTCAAATCATGTGCCCATTCATGCACCACCATGTCTAATGTGCCATTCAACAAGTTGCGATACCCATTGAACACATCATGCATGTAGGTAGTCTCGGAATCATTGTATCAATAATAGAAACATGTTTGGCACAATTTGACTATAGCAACAAAATCATAAATAAAACATTGCCGAGATTGGGATAATTTAATAAAGTCATGGAGCCCTTCCAAAATGGGCATAATATGATAAAACCCCATCATTACCTCCAAATCACAAAATAATTCCAAATTATGGGCAACTTGAGTATTATTATCAACATCTTGATGCATCTTTAAAACCAAGGAATGATACTCAAACAAAAACCCTCTTAATTAGGAATAGTATAATTCAATAGGTTTTGACCCCATGTTTCCACGGTATCAACCAAGTCAACAAACTCTTGGGTTTTCTTTGGACTATGAGAAAAGTATGCATACAAACTTTGTAGCACATCCTTAAATCTTTTTCACAATGCCCATTTTAAAAAGAATTTGGACTACAATATTGGTGCGGCGGCTCATACAATGCACACCAATCATGAATAGTTCATTCTTTTTTTTCAACTAAACTATCACACATGTTTTGATGCCTTGAAACACACTCACCCCTTTAGTTCCAAATGTAACTAGTCACACAAATCACCAAACAACACCATGGCATCTACAAATACACATGTCAAGTTATCATAAATGGCCCCATCAACCACATGTTGCAAGGAAAAAAACAAAGGTGTTCACTACTAATCTTCCACCACACAAGCATGAGTGGAAATCCAAGACTACTAATCAAAAGTTGCAACTTCATCACAAGAAAGAAAGATGAACCTAACACCTTCAACCAAAGATTTGGTTTTGTTGACAACCAAAGATTTGGTTTTGTTGACAACCAAATCATGCATGCAAACTACCGTCTCTCAACCAAATGTGTTTGACTAGTGGGCTTTTGGAAAATTCTTCACATCAAGGAAATGTAATAGCTTGCTCATGCTTTCGTAATTAATCATAGGTCTACTTTCAACCATCATGTGAAAACAAATAGAAAATTGCACCAATTTTTTCTTCCTTCAACCAATAGCAACATGGTAGATTTGGTTAGCAATGGTGTCCTTCCTAATTGAATAATACAAATGTTCACTCTTAGCATGGACAAAATCCTTGTTCATGTAAAATTCATCGGCCTTAAAAACTTTTGAGATTGTAGCTAAGGCCTTCCTTCTCCCACTATGTTTCCAAAGGTTGTCGAATTTAGGGGCCAACAACTTTTCCTTGCCTTCTCTCTTGGTACAAACCTTGCATTTAACTTGATGCACCTTTCCATGTGCATCCACCACCAATTCAACCCAGGTAGTTTAACATTCTAGACATCTTGGAACACCCTATTTAGGTCATACTCCTTCCATTTCCTCTTAGTCTTTTCAATGGTAATCCACACATTAGCATCAAAAAAAGGTTCAAGATTAAAAGGGATAGGGTTTGGAAGTTGGCTACTAAAGGATGCTACACCTAAATCATCCTTTTGAGAAAAAAACATGGAATTAAAAATTTAAGGGATGCTACAAAGGTGCCATGTTCAAGAAAAAATCACAATAATAGAAATAATCTATAAAACATGTAGCAATAATCTCCAACTTTGTTATCAACAATCAATAAACCCCAACTCTACAATTAACAACCAATAAACTGTAAAGCTCTACACTATAATTTGTAGACTACAACCACTAAACCTTAAACCTTTGCATTATGCACTTTGAAGTTTGCAACCAATAATCCCTAAAATCCTCTAAAGTTTGGATTAACACATTGATAGATTTAAAATTTTAAATCTAAAGACAAAAAACTCAAAGAACATCAAACCTTGAAATCAATAGGATGTGAAATAATAAGCTTGATCAAACTTATTACCTAATTGAAGTTCAACAAAAACCCTAAACCCTATACTCACATAATAAACCATGAAAAGAGTTCAAAATTGAAAACTATTAGAATATGTTGAAAATTTAAAGAATTTCTCCATTGCAAATCTCTAAGATGCCAAGTTATTAGTTCACCCATTGTTGATTGCAATCAATTTTCCACAATCACAATTTGTCCATCAATAATTATTATTAAATCAAAGTACATAACAAAGTGCACACACAAACCAATGAACCACCAAACTCTAGTGCACACTGCACAATGACACAAACCACTAATGATCATTGCATTACATAACATGCAGTGTGCACATTACAAACTCCAAAATCCAAAGTCATAGATTGTAGCAACTTGCAAATAGAAAATTACAATAACACCACAACAGGTTGGGATTTGGGAATCGAAAATTGTATTTTAATTTCCAGAGTCCAATCAAACTTTGGCGATGATCGATCAACAATTGTTGACCAACGAAAACCTCAACTTGCAAGTTGCATGACACAATGACACATCATAACCCTTCAATGCACAATGGCAGTCTACACTTTGTAGTTTGCAATTCCTGAATCTCTCCCAAGCTTGATGCGGTGCTTCGAACAATTGACTAAGTGGTTTAATCCAAGTTGTTGCTTTAGCTAGCTAGTTGCAACTTGCAAAGCTCCAAGTTACATACTACAATCATGACTCACTAGTGTGCTTTGATTCTTGACCAGTGGTGATTCTTGAACAGTCAATTAAGTCATCAAATCCTTAAAACCATGGCCCATGCCCCATTGCATATCATGAAACCAAATCCTAGTTAAGACTTTCATAACTATAGAATATGGTGAGCTCAAGCAAAGGGTCATAGCTGATGATGACGATCTTGCCTTCTTCATACTTGATAACAAGCAATGAGAAAAAGATGATCCCATTGTAGTTTTGGCGAAAGAGGAAAATGATCGGCAACAAATGACAATATTGGATGGCTCAATGGAGCCATTTGGCAGCTGGGACTGTTGTGGGCTCAGAAAAAATGGCGAGGGGGATTAAGGTTTAGGAGGAATTGCAAGTGAAGTACTTATTCCAATATGTTGCCTTTGAGCGATTTTGCCCCTTTTTGGCCCTATTTTTTAGGCATAAAGGTAGAAGGCCACCTTTCCAGGTCAAAATTTGGCCACTAAAAAAAGACACTGGTTCTATGGCATGAAGATCCAGAAATCCACCTCAAATTTAAAATTAGAGCTGGCATGAATACGCACATACATGGTGCACGGGGTACATCCTAATGTTCTCATTACGGCCAACATTTGGTGATGCTTTGATCCTGAATCCAGAGTAAACAGAAATACACACATGAATTGGGGGATGGCTCATGTGGGATCAATTGCCTTTACCACTATAGAAAATATATGACCCAATCAAAGACAACACTCAGAACTTATGTATTATGAATCTACTAGTGGGTACTCGTGACCTTCGGACATAGTGAAATCCCATGTTTCTTTAAACTTGGTTCATGTTTTAGTTTTTTTTAGAAACTTTTATCTTTTTTATTTTTTATTCATCTGCCCCGGTGGGCGTCATCGGACACGGTGAAGTCCCCTGTTTCTTTAAACTTGGTTCATGTTTTTGTTTTTTTTAGAAACTTTTATCTTTTTTGTTTTTTATTCATTTGCCCCGGTGGCTGTCATCGGACACGATGAAGTCCCCTGTTTCTTTAAACTTGGTTCATGTTTTAGTTTTTTTTAGAAACTTTTATCTTTTTTTCTTTTTTTAATGTGTTTTCTGTTTTTATTATTATTTTGTATAGTAAAAATAAAGTGTTTCTTTTTTATTTTTATATTTTTGTTTATTTGGATGCATTTCGGATGGTAGAGATGTATCCAAATTTTGTGAAGAAAGTGGTCCGAGGCCGGTCGCAATACTCTCAGGTGGAAGAAAGTGGGAAACCTTGTGCGGATCTTTGGAGGAACCCATGGAAAGCAACAACAGGACTGGCAATGTTGGTCTAC
>Ga0116231_10002226_pt1 | contig 40505 bp, 31 predicted proteins | sample S1TSphgellanicum_2_FD_89695 | JGI IMG/M metagenome (GOLD analysis project Ga0116231, IMG submission 89695) | Host-associated microbial communities from peat moss isolated from Minnesota, USA - S1T2_Fd - Sphagnum magellanicum MG | ecosystem: Host-associated > Plants > Peat moss > Unclassified...
ACAATACAAGTCCAAATGACATGAAATTTCTCTCACACATATATTCCTATATGATCTATAAGATCACAAAGTTACAGACCCAAAAAAACTTAAACAAAGGAGATATGACCAAAAAACCAGATCCGACACAGAGTTTTCAAAAGCTCTTAATTTTCATAAAACATATCCTTTTCTTTTGAAACTTTGAGAGTAGAAGCGTCCTATAGTTTTCTATAACCTTTCCAAGTTTCACCCCAAGATACCTCTAGCTACTTACTAAAACAACAAAACAAACAAACAAGAAAAATGAGCAGATCAAACTGTTATGGACCGACTACAAACAAATGGAGGATTATAAGACAAGACAAACTTTATTGATCCATCAACTGGTGTTGATCTGCTGAAGGATTGTTCCCCATACTATCTCCTTTTATAACCCTGAACCATACTAGTCCCAAAATATCCTAGGCCATGATATTGCCAAAAGTATCCCAAAATATCCTAAGCCATGATATTGCCAAAAGTATCCCAAAATATCTTAGGACATGACACCACCCTCATTTTCTATATATGTCTTTCTCTGATACTTGTAACAACAAACATCCATCTTCCTGCTATTGCTTTTGTTGAAGACATTGTGGAATTTATTTGTGGCAACTTGAATGTTGCACCTTTCTATTTTGTTTGGTTTATCCATCTTTGTCATTATGAGATTTGCAGCTTTCTCTAAAGGGGTTCTAGTCTTGTTAGTGGTCTTTGACTATGAGATTTGCAAGTTTTTCTAAAGGGTTAAGAGAAGAGGAGTGAAGTTGTAGGGGGAAACTCAAGCTTTGCTATAATGGTACGTGGAGTGTGTTATCCCAAGTTAGGTTTGTGCAAAGGATAGTGAATGCTAACCCATGTTATTTAATTGAAGTCATTTTTGCCTATGCAAGAGTTTCAATTGTTTTTCCAATGGTAGTTTTGTAAAATTCAAATCATAGTCATTGTTGAGGAGGTAACAAAAATATGACAGTATGAACAAAATTATAGTTTTTAGTTCTTGAATAGGTTGACAATTAGATGTGGGATTAGATGGATGAAGATGTGTTGAATGTGTATAGTGTAATGGAGTTGGAGAAAGGCTCAACTATATGTGAAGGTGAACTAGTATATGTGTGAATTTCTGCTATTGGATTTTTGAACATATTTGATGATGAAAATTTGTTTGGGTAAGTATGTGGTATTGTTGTGTAATGATGTAAATGGTATTGGCAGTTTGTAGTACATTATGTTTATGATTATTTTGAAATTTTGGTTTTTATTAATAATGTTTTTTTTGCAAAAACTAGGTGTAAACTACTAGATGTCTTATTAAGGTTGTTGTTGGTGGATGATGTGAACTTTGAAGCTTGTGTTAGATTTGGTGTTGCTTTTGTTGTGGTTGTATTGGATTCGCAACTGTAGGTAAATTCATTTAGAATTGCAAGTTTTAAAAACAAGTTTTTCTTGGTATGGATAATGGAGGTTTATGTAAGAAGGATGTGTAAATTGTGAAGCTTGTTCAAGGTTTAGTGCTAGTCTATTTTTTAAGGTTGTTTTAGGTAAAAGGATTAGTTATGGTTGTGTTAGGTTTTGAAGTGCAAGTATGTATGGGTATGGTAGGTTTGGGATTGGTTTAATTTTTGGTGATCAATGTGGACTTTTCAATTTTGTGTTCTAAGGTTGGAATTATGTAGAGATGTGACATATTATAAGTTTATGCATGTGCATGTTGAAGAAAATTTGGAATTTATCTTATAGGGTTTTTTGTAAAATGAAATTTTTTTGTAAGGTGTATGTAGGTTTTTTTATGTTTGAAGCTACATAGGAATAGTCTATTTAGGGGTTTATTGTAGTTCTATTGTAAATGTTGAACTTCCTTTAATGTTGTGTGGTAAAGCTTGTGAAGCCCATACCCTTAAGCTTGAAAGGTACTTTGTAAGCCCTAATAACTTAACTTGAATGTTAACTTTTGAATTAATGGTGTATAATTTGATGCAATCCATGTAGGTGTTTTTTGGTACTTCAACTTATATATTTAAGGTTTTCTTGTAGTTTAGTTGTAGATGTTGACTTTCTTTTAATTGTGTATAAATATAGTGAAAACATGTTTAGCTTAAACCCTTAAAGCTAAAAGTTACTTTGGAGCCTTAAACCTCCTTCAATTAAATTTAAACCTTAACTTTTTAAATTTATGGTGTGTAATTTCTTATAGTTTATGTAGGTGTTTTTTGTACTTGAAACTATATAGGTACAATCTATCTAGGTATAACCTTCTTTAATTTAATTGTAAATGTTGAAAAACTTCTAAATGTAGTGAAAGCATGTTGAGCTTAAACCCTAAAAAGTTGAAAGGTACTTAATAAACTCTATAGTTATTTAAAACCTTAATTTATAAATGAATCTTGTGTAATGTTTTTGAAAGTTCTTGAACTTTACAACCTAGGTTGTGACTTATTACCTAAAGGTTAATATTGTATATATATATATATAAGAAGGGCTTTGGATATGATATTATGTGTTCAACTTTTCTTCTATTTTTTCCTAGGAAGTAATAATTTTTTTTTTGCAAGTGTTTTTCATATTACCTTGGTGGTGCTTCTCTACAATCTAGTCTCATTTTGAACTTTTTTTTTTTTTGGTTTATTAATATGGACAATTCAGAAATTATGCTTTTGTTTATTTTTGTTTATTTGGTTGTTTTTTGTTCTTTAAATTGTTGTTGTCCATAGCAACAACCTAGTTTTGGTCTATAAACCATCTAGAAATCATAGTTGTGTTTTAACTTCAATGTTTTTAGTTGTTTATATAAAATTCCAACTATAGCAAATATGTTTTGTGCATATAATTTTCCTCTTTATTCTATTTTTGTTGGACATTTGAGTTGTTGTTTAAGGTTTGTTTGAATGGCAAAAACATCTACAAATTTTAGCAAGAATAAAGCAACACTTACTACTATTGTGGGGATTACAGATGTCTAACAAATAAAGTTAAATGTTGTTTTTCAAGGATATGTGATCAGGAAGTACAATTCTTATGACATTCCAAGGAGTGGGTTTAAATACATACATTGTGATTTAATAGATCCTTTCAGATATTTAATTATCATTTTTTTTTATTGATTCTGCTTTTGTTACTACGTTCTTTTACGTCTAAATGTTGGATCATATATATGAATTATCAATTTTGGTGTGACCTTTAAGAACAAGTTTGAAAGAAATGATTGGGGGTTTATGTTGAAAGTTGGGGCTACCATAGTAATAAAGCAAATTGATACATTTCTGCTTCATTTGCGATTTGTTCCCACACAATATCCAAAGTTTTATGTAGATATAAGATTTGGAAGAATTTGGGACAATAGAGATGGTTGTGAGTAATATTTATGGGAGGTTTGCAAAAACCTTCATTTTGGTTGTGGCAGATGGTTTGGAAGATGTTGATACATAGGCCTTAGCTTTGTTCCATGAATTTTATGTGCAATATGTCCAATTGGTTGAGATTTATAATACTAGAAAACCTACCACACTTTTGATTAAAAATGTTGGCATTTTTTGGTGAGCAATAGCTTGTCACAAATTTTGCAAATTATTTTGTAATACTTGCATTTGATGACGCAATTGTTAAAAGATTGACATATAGGTTCATTAGAGCAAAATTGACAGGTAGGATTTTGCCACTAATTTTGAAGTATAATTAGATTTCAAATTCTTTCCCTCTTTTTTATTTCACAAGAGGATGAGTGTATTGAATGTATATTTGCATTTTGTTTATGTGTAGGTTGATGGGAAGTTAACAATTCTTGTGGGTGCTTCTTGTTTTGAAAACATATGTTCAAAATGCCATCTATGTTTTCAAAATGCCATCTACCTTCTTTAATTAGTAGAGATGGTGGGTTTTATTGGTATGGCTACAAATGCATGGTTACTATTGAAACTCAAGCTTGGATCTCCTACAAAATAAAACAAGACACCAATGATGAGTATGATTGTGTTTTATGTGATCCTTAGATAAAATCTTTACTAGTTTATGATTTTGTTTGTCCAAAAAAAATTTGAGCTAGGAAAAGTTTTTTCCTTCCTTTCTTTAAATACAAGAAACCAAAGGGTCAATTTATAGAAAGTCCAACAATTAAAGTAGTTGGTTATTGTGCAATGAAAATTGATTTCAAAATGTGATCATTGTTCATAGTGGCAAGATGAATTTTTCTTTTAAGTGAGAAGAATTTTGTGCGGAGACCAATATAGGATATGTTCCATGGTGTATAAGTTGTTTGATATAGACAAGTTCCATTGCATTTTGATGGGACGGATGTACATTACATGCAACTAGTACATATTGTGAATCTACATATCACATAAATAATGTGAATTTGATGTTTTGGATCTTGGCATACTTGAATCTAAAATTTTGGTCTTGAGAATTTGATTTAAACTTGAAAGCCTTTTTGTTTAAGATTTGAATGTTGAGGAAGTTTAACCTTATTGCAATAATCTTGAATTATATTTGTTTTGGGCTTTGTTTAAGTCTTTGAATATGTTTTTATAAAAGGGTTTTTTGCTTGGCCAGGGGTGAATGGATGGGTTTATTGAATATGATTTAGTTGATGTGAAATATTACAATTGATAATTGAACTAATATCAACCCTTTCTTTCTTTTTCAAAATTTTCATAATCAAACACTAAAGAAGCCAATATTGCAAATTTAAATTGTAAATAGAAAGTTTATGGTAGTCAAAAAAATTGTTTATTGGGAAATGGAAATTGTGAATATTAAATTTTAAAAAAATTCAGGTTGTAAAGTTAAGGAAAAAATGACTAAAAATATGCAATTTCGAAATAAATAATAAAAGTGGGAAATTGTTTCCAATTTAAATTGGGTTTGTGATTATAGTGTCCATAAATACCTTGCAATATATCATAAAATAGTAAATAAAAAGGTTTATTATTACATAATTACCTTTTTTGGAAATTTTTTGGGTCTATATTGGATGATAATAGTATAAATGTAAATTTCGAATAAAAACAAGTAATTTGGATAATCTTGTTTAAATTCCTAATAGAATATAGTTCTTAGAGTGTGTATATATATATTCCGATGATTAATATTATATATATAATGATTAATAATAAGTGATTAAAAACAAGGATTAAATTCTCTAAATTTTGAAATATCAATATATCAATAAAATTTTATAATCCAAAAAACTACAAAGCAATACAAATTTACCAAACCATTAATATACTAAAAATACTTATATAATTACATATAACATGTTCAGCTAAAACACTAGTTAAAAGTTAAAAGTTAAAATTTAAAATATAAATGTCAAGATAGTTTTAAATTATAAATATAAATATGTAATACTATTTTTTTGTAATTAATATAAGAGGTTATAAGTCAAAGATATAAAGAATTTAAAAAGTAAATAAAATCAAATATATAACAAAACAGAATTAATACTTAATATAAACTATATATTTGAGAAATATAATTAGTTTTGCAATTTAAGGTACATATTTTAAAAAGTAAATATGAAACAAGGTTATGTTTTGTAATTAACATAAGTAGTTTAAAAAATTGTTAAAATGTGAATTTGTATATCTGACCTTACAATTATCATCAATAAAATAATCAAAAGCTAAAAAACAAACATGTTTATTTGAAAATATGGATATAAGTATAGAATTAAATATAATTAGCTTATAAAGTATAAAGAACTTTCATGATAATGTTGGTGATGGTCTTTTTTATGTTATTTCATATTTATTAAAATATTCATTGACATTGTCAACAATTCGACAAAATTGTATGGCTTATTTATAACAATGTGTGACACTTGGTATGCTAGAAGCATTAAATTGTCGTAGATTTGAAGTGAATGTTGAATTCTTATATGATTTATATCATGGGCAAGTAGTTAATGAACAAAACTTATAAACAAAAAATGTCGATACATCTAGCAAATGGTGGATTATGGGGTGATTTTATTGTTATGTTTTGGATATCAAAACATTTACAACATTCGATTCATGTATGGAATAAAAGTAATGGAAAAATAATGTCAAAATTAGTAGGAAATGAATATAATACTAAAATTTTACATATAGTTTATGGTCATTTTGAACCTACAACTATGCATAATCAAATTGTTGATGTTGTAAATGCTTATCATTGCAATATAAATAATAAAACAAGTAAAAATTTTGAAACAAAAAAAAAGTCCAACATAAAAGTAAAAGGTTTAGTTGGAGTTTTGAATTGAACAATGCATTACTAAAAACGGTAAAAACACATCATGAATGGATTGAACAAAAAGTTGCATTAGCATTTATTCATCATTATCCACATCTTGGCTTGAACATGTTACAAGTTAAACAACATTTTAAACATTTAAAATGGAAAAAATTAAAATAATATGAAATATAATTTTTTTTAGAAGAAAAAAGAAATAATCGATCTTAAAATGTCATAAAATTATAAAATGATGATTTGGAATATGCATAAAAAAACAATGAAACTAACATAACAATTTTTACAAATATAACCAAAAAAATGTATAAAATGCATTACAAGGTGTTGATAAACAAAGTAATATTCATGATAAAATTGCAAATTTTGCAAATAATCTATGTGAAGACATTATTTCAACAAATTATTTTTTTAAAACCAAAAAAAGACAAATGTTAGTAATAAATACATTATAAAATATAAAAAAAATATTGAAAATATTGCAAACATATGTTATTGTTGTCAAAGGTTGTGTTTTGCACATCAAGTTTCTTATGTGTCATAGTGATGTATTGAACAATTTCTAGATGCTATTAAAAATGTGAAATTTATTGATAATGTGTTGATTTGTAATAGTTGCCAAAATAAAATTAATTTAGCCTTTAAACTTAATGCTACAAGATTATATAGTAATTGACAAATCAAACATGGAATTTGTTGTAATGTTAAACAAAGTTGAAAGACATTTAATTGCACTTCAACTGACTTTTGCATGAATTTTTCAACTACATGGATATGGACAATATGGGATACATGGTAACATTGTAAATGTACCAACAAACTTAAATTTAATACAAAATGTATTATCACAAATGTCATATGATGATTCATCAAAAAAAAAAATTCAAAAGAAAGTTAGAATATAAGTGTATATATGTGTTAGGTTATGTTCATCCTAATATTGTATTCAAAACATTGCAACAAATCTATCAAATTCCATTATACATCAATGCAAAAGTTTATATTTGACCAAATTGACAAGGTTTAGCAAAACTTGCTAATGTGGATGAAGCAAATCAATTAAAGAAATAAAATAAAATAAAATTTTGTGTTAATAATTTAGATATGTTTGAAGAAATTATTGAAGAAAATTATGGGGACACAATGGTTCAAAACATACTAGATCCATAACAAATAATCAGTGATGATGAGTCTAAATCAATAACAATTCTTCATGGAAAAAGTTTTAGACTTCTTGGGTTGTTTTGTGATAAACATTATGAGGAATATAATTTTCCAACATTGTTTTATGGACATCCAAAACCATCTTTTGAATGTTCATGTCAAAAAATTATACAAATTAAATTAACAAGTGTTAATAGGAAAATCATATACCATGTAACAAACTTTTTTAAAAAATAATTAAGATTTTAATTCATTTAATATTATCTTTTGCATGGATTCGTATTCTAAAAGAAAAAGATTTAAATCATGTTATAACACTTAATGGTATTAAGTAATGTAAATTTAGATAAATTATAAAAATTTGATTTAGGTTATTGTGAATTAACGCACATTAAAATATCTCTATATTACTTTAACCACCTTTGAAAGGACATTTTTGCAATGATTAGGAAAAATTGGACCTCCAACATTTTTTGTAACATTTACTACATGTGTAAACAATTGGTCTATACTAATGATGACATTGAAAGATTTACATTTCAAACATTTTCAACACAATGGGAAAATTATTTTTAATGATTTGTTAATTGACAGAGATTTTGTTAGAAATGCTCCTATTACATGTCTACAATAGTATGAACACAAAACAAATTATTTCTGTAAATCATTTAAGAAGACAAAAATTCTATTTGGAAAAGTTGAAGATTAATTTTTCATCACATAATTTCAATTTGGAGGTTTAGTGCATGATCATGTGCTTCGATTTGGAAAATCTATGAATGAAAAAATTGAAAAAGTTGTTGATAAATATTTAACAACTGATCAAATTGTTTTGCTAAAAGATATTCATAATGCACAAATACATTATCATAAACAAACATGTAAGAAAAGATGACAACAAATTTGTTGATTTCAATATCCTATATAAACCACCAATGCAATCTACAAAAATATTGTTATTTTAAATAAAGAAATTCGTACTCCAAATTTGTGTACTATAGTGATTTAAAATTTCAACAAATTTATTAGCATGGGTACAAATTTAGACATTACAATTGATGAATTTCTTATAGAATTACAAATAAATGAAATTACTTATATGCTTGCATTACAATGTACATTGTGTAAACCAACATTATTTTTCAAACACAAACAAAATGATATATGCACAAATGTATTTAACATATATTGAGGGCCTTTATGGGAAGCAATATAGATGCACAATTTATTTTGAATCCATATGTTGTTGCTGCTTGTTCCACTTCTTATTTAACAAAAGTGGATAATTTTATTACATGTGAAATGTAATATACATTTAAAAGTGTAAATTTGAAAAAATTAAAGCATTTGAACAAATTAAAAAAATAGGAAATGCATCTTCAATGTTCAATAGATGCCTATTCAACAAGTAATACATATATCATTATCAATTCCACTTTATTATTTAATAATATCTTTGCAATTGATAAATACACGTCAAAAGTTAGATAGGGTATTTGTATTATTACCAAAAAAAAAATTGAAAAAGTTGCCACTTACTTCAATAGACATACATTTTAAATCATTAGTTGAAAAAATATACAAAATATATATAACATTATTTTTTGAGTGCCTTGTTGAATTTATAGCAAATTATAACACTAAAACATGTAAAATTCATAAATGTGCTAAAATCATTTGTTGGGTTTATTTTATGTTCATAAAGATTTTGAAAATTATTCTAAGGAATTATTATTATTATTATTATTAAAACTTTTTCATGAATTGGAAATTGATTTGAAAAAATTTCATAATTTTTGGGAAGATGCATATTTAAATGAAAAAAATAACATTGAAAAAATAAAGAAAAAAATGTATAATCTCAATATTAAAAATAAAAGTGATGATGAATGGGATGATTTACAACCAAAATTGAAATAATATGTTAAAATTATGAAAATAACGGTAAGGAAAATATTTTTCAAAATGAAATTAGCTTTGAAACTAACAATCCACATAAAAATTCATTAATTACAAGTGTTAATGAAGTCAAAAAATATGATATAGTATATGAAAACCATGTACAAAAAAAAATTAATAATAAAGAAAAAAATTTATAATATAGTTTGTCAAACCAAAATGATAAATATATATCATATGAACATTTTTTTTCCACAAATGAAAAAATGAAACAATGAACAAAGAATTATTGTAGATGATATTATGATTGAAAATATATACATATATATCAGAACCTTTAAATCATTTTTTAATAGGAGGTGTAGGAATAAGAAAAACATTCCCACTTATGTGTATTATACAAAATCTATTACAACATTATATAAAACAAATAGGAAATGTTGATCCTTTAAAACCAAAAGTCATGAAATTAGCATACACACAAAAAGTTGCATTTAATATTAATGGGACAACCATACATTCAAGACTTGAAATCCCATTAAACAAAAATTATAATGTTGAAAAATGTGACACTTTGATTAAAATGTATGATTAGTTGCAATTAATAATAATAAATGAAGTATCTTTGGTTGGTAATAGAATGTTGTCATTCATTTATCATAAATTACGTGTTATAAAACAAGTTCATAAAGAACTTATGGGTGGGCTTGATGTTATAATGATTGGTGATTTTTATCAAACTTCTCCAGTTCGAAATTTATGGATTTTCAAATCAAAACCTAGTCGATTTAATATTCTTGGAATCAATTTTGGCATGAAAACATAAAATGTTATGAATTTAATATATTAAATAGGTTTTGAACATTATCACAAATTATTGAAGATATTATTTTTATTATTAAAAATTGTTATAGAAAACAACCAATAGATAACACCTTACCACATTTGTTTTATACTAATGCTAAAATTATTCAACATAATAAAAACATATTTGAAAACACATTTGGTGAAACATTTGCATTCTTTGCATAAGATGTTCAATTTGAAACATGTTCTTTTCATTTTAGATTATCAATAATACAAAGCCAAACAATTGGTTTACATCATGAATTATTAGCAAAGAAAAATATGTTAATCAAATTATGTGCAACAAATTATGCAACATTAGATGGTCTTGTAAATGGTGTTGATGGGATTTTTTAAGATTATAAAAAAAAAAATCATATGGATACATTTTGAAAACCCAAGAATTGGAAACAACACAAGATTAAAAATTTATCATTTAAATAACAAATTTCCAAGGCTAAATAAAAGTTGGACACCAATTGAGTGAAAAATTGTTGAAATACAAATTGGTAGTAATCATAATCATACAATCATAAGAATTCAATACCCCATTCAAATAGCTACAATTGAACTATACATCATGCTTAAGGTCTAACATTTGATCCTTTAGTATTTGATCCAATTGGTGTAACAAAACACGTCTTGCATACACAACTTTGTCTTGCATTCGTTCAAAAAAACATCTATATTCATTTTCCTCACTTTCAAATAACTTCTTTTTTGTAGATCATGTTGTTGAACAATAAATGTTTTGTTTAAGAACAACAAAATATAAACCCATAGTTCCTTATTTAAAATTATATTGAAAATAATTTATACTTGTACAATCTTTTAACATTTATTCATTAAATTTACATTTTGAAGATATTACAACATATCCAAATCTATCTGCATCACATATTATTTGTTTAAATGAAACAAGAATAAAAAATATAATTATACATTAAAAATTTCACGAAATAACATTTAAAAAAATAAAAATTGTTCTTGTTATAATGAATATGGAACAATGATACTTTATGATAAAATGTTTATATTATCAAATACAACATCAATAACAAATGGTTGGTGTAAAATTCTTTTATGCAAGCTTTAACCAAAACACACAAGAAGTTATACATGTAATTGTAATTTACAAACCACCTAAGATGCAAATTTTATTTTATTTCAATTTTAAAAACTATTTTGGAAAAAACTCCTATTGATTGTCCAATTGTAGTGATTGGAGATTTTAATGTAGGAAACATTTTAGAATAAGTTATTAATAATTTGTGAATTAAGATAAGCAATCTTTCATATTTTTCAAACATTAACAAAATGCTATAACAGTCACTTCATTCAAGTTCAAAACTTTGAACATTTTGATACGAGGGTCATTGTGTGGCATAAAGTTGAAAACTATGGATTGGAGGGTGATGTTAGAAGTGTGGTGCAAATGAAAATCAAAGAATTTTTAGTGTGGATCACTTGTAAGTTCAAACTTTCTGTTCAATTTTGTTAATTTGATATTCTTTGATATGCACATTTTTTATATGGAAACTCAACATTATGTTAACCCATCATGTAAAATGAATTTGCTAAAACTGCTCCATCACATTGAAATACAAAATGAAAACTGAGTTCTCACTTGTCACAAAAAAAGAAAGAAAGAAAGAAGGTAAACTTGTCCAACAACTTGCAGAACATCAGATGGAGGGTCTGCAAGATAAGTGGAGATCCTTGTCACTCCACCCACTGATACTAGTTTCTTAAGATTTGCAAACTACTGACGACAAGGGCCGGCACATATCCCAACACAAAAGAATGCACACTGGGAACAAGGAACAAAACTCAATCAAAATACACTGAGGCAAATTCAAAACTGAGGATGAAACTCTCCTGAGGACCAATTTAGGTGAGAAATCTAGTTTGGTCCCTTGTTTCTTGCATGTGTACTGTTTCCATACTGACTTCTCACTTCACCCCCAGTTTCACTCAGTACCCTCAGTTAGGGTGACTTTACACATAACTCAATTGTGTGGCTCAAGATCCAATAGTGCGTTCCCTGCAAGCATTAGGAGGAGCTGTGAGGCTTGAAGTGAATTAGAGCCTCGTTTTGGAACTTGAGGGTGGCTGGACTTTTAGGATTAACCCCAAAAAGGTCAGGACAGTGTCAATTTACACTGAAAAGCAGCCCATATTGGGGGCCTGTCTGACATTTAGGGGTTAACTTAGAAAACACCCGCATTGGTCTGGTATATAGGCCTGTGCCTGGTTTCAACACTGGTATCAACACTGGTAGCCAGTGTTGATACCAAACATATTCAAGAGCTGACCTCAGAACCAATACAATACAGAAACCCAAAGGAAATGGACTGCTGTACCCTTGAAACCCACAAGGCACATCCAGAACTAGTGAGCCAAAGTATGCACAGAAACATACAATCCAAATAGTACATTGTGCAACACACAACTCAGAAGTGACCTTTAGAGTTAGCCACTCTCCTTGCACCAGATAATAAGCTATTGACACTTCAAAATCTGCAACACACAGACAGCTCCAAAATTACTTTTAGAATGAGGAACTATACTTTCACTGGAAACTTTATGCGACTTGAAATGACTTGTGCTGAACAGGTTTTATGATCCTCAATTGTACTCACTCAATACCTCACTGACTGCACTGATCTAAAGAGCTAAGAACATATTCCAGAGTTACACTAATCATATACTCTGTGAATGGATTCAGAAACTGATTGGATGGATCTTAATTTACTAGAAAGACATTGATGTTGGGTCAAAAATTCTAGGAAAGACAAGAGCAGACCTGAGATAGGCCATAAAGACCATGCAGATATTATGCCTCCTCTAACATGGTCTGTGATTCTGAATGTATTGAAGCAGAGCTGGTCAACACAACATCTGAAGACCTAACATTAAGAACTGCCTCATTGCCTGCCTTTGTAACCTCCTCGCCCTCGTCTGCCATGGAAGACTCCCCTGGCCCCATTACCACTTCCCCCATTTACTCTGCCCTGCTGCCAGTGTTGATTCTTTTGTTTGTGGCCAGGAAACAGCTTATCTAGGTCCAACTCCCCTGTAGATAAGTACAAACTTGAGGGTAAGGGCATGAGCTTATCAGCAGCCTTACGGTAGCTGAAATCGTCCACTGTGCCATCTTTGTGTACAACAAAGAAACATCTGCTGTGCCATGTTGGATGCATCCGGATTTGAATTGCTGCAATGCCACACTCCACCTTGTCTGGTGCACCTTGTGCAACAAGATCCAACAGGACCATGAATTCATACTGCACATTGAGAAAAGAAAATACATACGTAAGGAAATGGACTGACCACATCCATAATCCCCCTGGCGGCCTGCTCCCAGAATTCAAGATACCAAGGTTAGAGAGACTCCAGAACAAACATTAAGAAAAAAACCAAAAGAGCAAATCTTAGGAGTAAGAGAAGACAAAAACAATGCTCAACAAAAAGAATAGGATAGAACTGAAAAGCAATGTGAGAAATATAGACAGGCACCCACATGTTCAATGACCATCACCAGCAAGATATTATATTGTGAAAATTGTTCAATGACTATGCTTGAAAGAAACACAAAGCAAATTCAAAGAAACCCTAAAAATACGCTATGGACAACAAATCCTCTGAACTGTAGAATTGCTTGTGATGTCTTAGGTGACTGTGTCTGCAGAGTGAGACCAGGTAAAGCTGTGAAGACAGGGACTCTAGTAAAGCAACGCAGCTCTGTTGCCACTTCTAAACCTGTCCTAGAACATTGACAAAAACAACAAATCTCTGCAAAAAAACTATGGCAGAAACATGTTAGAAACCCTAAACCCGTGACATCAGAAATACACAACCTCACCCTTCCATCAACATGATAACATTGCAGGTAGACCAGAGAGCAATACCTTGTTTACGTCTTGGTTGCAAATCCAACCATGTAGAAAATCGTAGAGATAGGTAAAGAGTTCAACAGCCGAGTGGAACACCTTGGGCCCCAGCTTAACTGCTTCTGTCTTTCTACCGTCCTCAGTGGCCATTTGTTGCTCGCCGTCCTGCACTTCCTTCGTCCCTTCAGCACCTAGCGTAGTAGTAGTGGTTTTAACTTCCTCCTCTTCCATCTTCCGATCATCGTCCTTTCGATTATCTTCCCCATGTGTGGGTTCCAGGTTCTCCGCTCCGGTTTTTATTCTCTTAAGAGCGGGAGCTCCATCAACAGCTTCATCTGCGACGGCACCTGCGGCTGCAACTACAGGTGCTTCAGCAGGCGATTCCTCGTCCCTAGCACGCTTCGTGCCCACGTTCTGGTCCTCCTCCATAGCCACGGACGGTTCAATACCCAACGGAGGCCGAATTACAGCAATTGCAGCATCACTTTCCAGGACGCTGATAATAGATTCTCTCGAATTGCAGTCCTCGGTCGCTGCAAGAGATTCGGAAGACGCCATCGCCAATGCGATCACTGCAAATGGGAAAGAAACTGAGAGAGGAGGGCTCAGGGAGCAAACTGCAAAGTCCCCGCAACTCTGGCTTGCAAAACCTGGAGCGGCGGACCTAAACCCTAAACCCATAAACCCTTGTTGTAAGGAGAAAGAGACCGTATTTTCTTAGGGTACCGCGACCGTATGAGTACGTATTCTCGTAGGGTACTCTGTGTATACGGTTACGGTCCATTGGTTCTTTTTGGCGAATTTTCGTCTTTTGGCGAAAAGCTTATTTGTGACAAATTCCCTGTTTTTTGAAAAAAAAATTTGGAAAAAAAAAAATCACCAGAAAAAGCATTTTTCCACCTTCAAAATCATTAAATATCACCACAATTGTATACTATGAAAAGGTGTTTAAGATTTTCTACTTTTATATTTTGAACATATTGCCAAATTTGGCTAAATATACTTATAAGTCCTGGATGATCATTAGTTGAACAATATCATGAAATTAAAGAAAAAAACCATTGGTACCAATCAAATTTTGGAGTGTGAAATATTGCACTATATTGTGTTGTGACCCCTTGAAAGGGTTTTCTTGGGAAATTTTTCAAAAATTTCACCAAAAAATTAGGGGAAAAAACTAAGTTCACCACATTTAAATTACATGGTCCTTCATGTAACTTGTTGTGTGTTCCTATGTCAACACCTACAACTATCATTGTCACCACACATACAAAACATAACATGAAAATACAATGAATTGTATACCATGTCCAAATTGCCCCCCTCCTTTTAAGTTAGATAGCAATGTTAAAATACTTAATGAAAGTCCACCATGAATGACACTTTGGTTGAAGTGAAAGGATCAATGGTTGGGTGCAAATATGAGGCCCGATATCGTTGGTTGTTTAGTTACAATCCTTCAAATTCCCAACCAAATGTGGTGATAGCCAACATCTCATGCAATGGCAGCAAAAATCTTGTGAATTACATCATGGGTTCTTGTGTGTTCATTGTTGTGAACACAATGTAAGAAATGAATACCCATAAGGTCAATGGGATGTGTGCATACGCATCAAGGGATACTTGCAATTGAAGGATGTGGTAGTTCAAGTTACATTTAAATCACTATGAAAAAAACTAAGGAAGATAAATTTAAAAAGTTGAGAAGACTGATTGAAATGTAAACCAAGCACCTATGAAAAATCAAGTTCTTCCATTATGCAGCATGATTGAAAACAGTTAATATAATAAACTTGAATAGAAAAAAAGAATTACTACACTGAAAAGTTAATCAACTTAAAGTTATACCAAGATGGACCCAAACTAGTTCCTAGAAAAGATTAGACCAATGATTTTGAGATAAATTAATGAGAACTAGCAATATGCTTATATGCACATGGAGGATTGCTCAAGATGAAGCTAGTTTATGCTGGTAGGTGGAAATAGTTGCCATGTAAAGAGGATAATTCAAAATAATATATTAAAGTGCACATGGGTGTCTAGTTAACGCACTAGCAAAAATGTAATGAATTCAATCCAATGCACATGCCATTGTTTTTTATTTGTTACAACAACGTGGAAATGAGCAAGACTATTAAGGTTAACTCAAGTGCTAATTTGCCACTGCCATTTATAGCTCCCATTGAAGTAGCTTGATCACATGTGGCTTACACTCCCACTTGATCAAGGTACTCTTAAAGTCTCAAGCCTAGGAACTACATGCACTTGAATTGCTTTGGTGTAATAGTGGGCTATGTTAAGGTGTCAACTCCCATGTCTAATGTGAACAATATTAAAATGAGACTTTGTGGGATGAAAAAGAGTCAAAATGGGTTTGTTTGATGGATGAAGATCTTATGGAAAATAATGTTGTATCGAAAATTGAAAAGGGACAAGGGAGGGAACGGTTGATGATCGCCCCCTTTACATCTTAGAGGTTGGGTATTGTTTTGTTTGTATATAATTGAGACGAAGTTTACTCAAGATGTGGTGAAGCTTGTTTCTGTGTGTTAATTTGTGACGATTGCAATGGTGGGTTGTTTGTTTGTGTAATGAACTTTGGCAATGGTGGATGCTTAGCTAATGGATGCTACGAAAGGGTAGAGATGGAGTAATTAAAGGCTGAGTTGTTTCCAAAGCTAAGTCTTTAGTTTTTTGAGTGTTTTTTTTTTTTTTTCCCCTTGAGTTTGAACAAATTTGAAGCTTTGAGGATAGTATGCATTTGTATTTAGGTGTGCATGAATCTAGTAGTGATTTTAGTACTCCTCCACTGCGCACTAGAGTTGGTATTTAGGGATCTAATACACCAAATTTGATGGATTTTTCATATTGTTATTATGAAGTTTCTGTAGTTTAATATGATTATGTGGACTTGTTGTAACTGTGGTGGAATCATAATGTGAAGTTTTTATTTTTGTTTGCTAATATGCACATTCACCATTTGTTGTGCATGAATTAAGTGGTGTAGAAAAGTGGGTTGTGCAACAATTGCATAACCCTACTTTTTGGTGTTACAACTTCTTTTGCATTCGTCATCTCCCTAACAAAGTGGTGTTGTATGTTAATATGTTTAATTTGCTTGTGGTGAATAGGGTTTTTGATTAATGTTAAACTTCCTTGGCTATCACTAAAAATTATTGTAGCATCCTTTTGTGGAAAACCCAACTCTTGTAGCAACTTTCTAAACCACATGGCTTTTCTAATGGTATATGAAACTACCATGTATTTTTCTTCCGTCAATGAAAGGGCCACAATTGGTTGTTTCTTACTCACTTAGCTTATAATTTCGTTTATTAATACAAATGCAAACTTGATTGTGGACCTCCTAGAATTTAAGTCTCCACCCCAATCTAAGTCTTTGAAGGTTATTCCCTCTTTGTCTCTTGAGCAAGGATGTTATTTTGTGAGGAGTGAACATGAACAAATAAGTGTGAATTGTGAACACATGAACATGAATTGTGAATAGGTGAATGTGAACTATGAACGTGTGAGTGTGAATGTGAAAAGTGAACAAGTGAGTGTGAACTTAATGGAGTATTTTAAAAATATTCTGTCCATGATAGAAGGTATATTCTCTAATGGATATCGATGACATGGAAGAATAGATGCATGAATGGGTGGACCAATTTGGGTGTCACGCCAACCAATTATGCTTTGTGGTTGCCATTGCAATGCCCATGTTATTTTATACATTTAAAATTTTTATCAAAATGGACTTGGTTTAAATATCTTAATTTGAAAATCTACATGATGCACAAAATCAATTTACAAAAATTTTAAATTGTAAAAGCCATGGACTTTTGAACTCAAAACACATGGACTGCACCTTTGACTACCATTTCTATGTGGAGTATGTTATGGTCCATTGATTGATGGGGTGTATGTTAAGGACTTGGAATTAGTATGATATTGTATGAAATAAACATAGGAACAAAATAAATAATGAATTGAATTTTAAACTATATTTATATACTTTTGAATGGGCTAATCATGAACATTTTTTCATAAGTCCATATCATATTAGAGGAGGAAATATTTCATCATTTTTTTGCTTAAATGCTTAAAGAAATAACAACTCTAAATGTGCCATTAATGACATGGAAAAAATATGGAGGAATTCGATATAAATTAATGTAAACTAGTTGTAATTTCCATAATTTCACCAAAATTTTGAGTAAGTAAGAACTTTGGTTGTGTGGCAAATTGGTCCACCCATTCATGCATCGACCTTCAATGTGTGTGATATGCAATTCCATACATTAAATGAAATATCATACATGATATATAACTATTTAGATGGTGGACAAGATTTTATACTTTTGCTACTACATTATAAAAGACCTATTTTATGATGTAAAAATCATGTGAAGCATGACAATTGTATTGAATGGCATGAGGTTTTCATATTCTCCTTCCATAAATGTATACTTTGATCATAATTAAGTGAAGAATGACAATGAATGGCATTAGAGATGAGGGTCAAAGGTCCAAATTCCAATGAAATGGAGAAATCCTATTGGGTTGAAGCCATAAACTAGACACTTGGCATGTAAACAAGGACCTTAAACAAAATTGGGACGAACATAGCAAAAACTTGTAAGTGCAATCAAGTTGTTTGAAATAATAAATGAAAAACTTTTCATTCCACATAACATTTAAGAAAATATTTGCAAATAGATTTTGTGGTTGTTGAAACATATGTGGTTGTTTTAAATGTTGGAACTATTCTACCATTTGTATATGTTTTAAACTCACCAATACCATGTAAGTCGTCGAATACAAGTCCACAAAACTTTCATAATAGTTGTAAATTTACCAATTTAGTGGACATTTACAAATATGTCATCAAATGAAGATTTTTGCAAATGTGCATTATTTTGGGCATCCAATATAATTTCTTTTTGTGAGCTTGAAACAAATAATCAAAGTAGCCCAATTTAGAGTTTGTTCAGTTGCAATATGTCACCATATCCATATCCATAACATTATTATCAAACATTGCTAGACTTGGATTTGTACCCATCTATAGATAAAAGAAAGTTAAAATGTGTAGATGTAAAACATCAAACAAAGGTTGGATATTGGGCATCCCTAATCGTTTGTAGGATTACAAAATATATGGGACAATGATAAAAAAATACTTATGTTGGAGTTTTTGACAACTTAAGACAACCTTTTCAAAATAATCCATGGCCAACACACCCAATGAACTAAAATTTCAAAATGTAGTTTCAGTAACATGTGACTATTTGCTTGGATTCCAAGTGGAACACAAAATAAGCGAGTCAATCCTCAAAAAAAATTGGCCAAGAAACACAAAGGATATAGAGGATTATCCATATGACTAATATTTGCTTACAACAAAAAAATGAACTAGTTACTGTTGACCAATAATATGACCACCAGTGAAGTGGGAAAATCAAGTTTTCTAACATACTTGGAAGACGTAATGACATGTTCAAATGATGAAAAAAAAACCACACCACTAAGTAGACCAAGATCTAACATGGGTTCAAATGAAATGAACCCAACACCAATGACATCGAACTTTATTTAATATATTTGGGGTAAAGTTTGACAACACCTTGAAATTTATAATTGGACATGAGATATAATAGAGTGTAGAATGGATGTGTAGTAATGAAAAATATGTTTTTGGTAACAAAACGTCAAAGCTTGACAAAGAAATCATTTCAGCTAGAAGAGATATTTTTGTGTGATTAATTTGTTGAAACTATGTTGAAACATTGAACTATGAACGTTTTTGAGTTTTCATTTAATCATGGTTATGTCGTCATAGTCACATCAAGAGAACCCATACGTTGATAATTGTTGTCTATAAGTTGGTATTTGAAAACCAACATTCCCACAAGCAAAATCATATATTTGAAACAAACTAATGGATGGAAAATAACATAACATTCTAGAAATGCACAATGAGAAATCCACCCCACCATAGAACTGCTTGAAAACACAAAACATTAATAGTCTAAATAAATTCACATAGGAAAGAAAGGGCAAAAAAAACCTATCACTACAAAACCATAAACATATATGGTTGAAAAACTATACACAATGGGATTGATATGGAAGAACCCAATACTCATCATTGGATTTCAAATGTTGGTATCTTGTAAGTAGTTTTGGATGAAATCATGTTTTTTTTATGAAGGAATGTTGTCAAATTTTTACCTAAAATCATGATTTAGACGAGTAAAATATCTTTGAAAACCCCAAAATCAAATATAAAGTTTTAAAAAAATTTACTTTGAAATCTAAACTGTGTCCAAATCTATTTTATTCATCTAGGGAATAATGCCATTTCAGATCGATGATCATTACATCCCAAATTTTTGATGAAATAATTATTCCAATAACAAATTACATAAATAAATAATAACCAAGCATGTTTTGAATAAACCTTTATATCCTTATGATTAATATATGTATTCTTATAATTGAAAGATTATAATTTGGGCTTATGAACTCAAGTAGCAAAAACATTATGCATGTTTGAAATTTGGTGGCCACTTGCCTTTTTTTGTCACAAATGCCAATGTCATGGAATTCATTCATTTGAATGTTCATTCATGTACTTAACTTTAAATTTAGTTTCAGTTCATTCTTAATTAATTTATAGTTGAATTTTAATTCACTTTCATTTAATTCACAATTCACTTTCATTTAATTCATAATTCATTTTAATTAAGTCATAGTTAAATTTTAATTAAGTTTTAATTAACTTCCAATTAACTCTTAATCAATATCAAATTAAATATCAGTTAACTCCCTAACAATTGCGAATTAACTTTTAGTTAAGTCATAATTAAATTTTAATTAACTTTTAGTTACGTCCTAGTTAATTTTAGTTAGTTCCCAATTGACACTTAATTAAATTCAAATTAACTTTCAGTTAAGTTTTAATTAACTCATAGTTGACTCTCAATTTAAAAAAATTTCAAAGAGTTTTTTTTATTAGATGCACGCATAAAAATTTCCTTGTAAACTTCCTTGAGCTAAGTCCCCAAAGGGGAATAAATAAAAGTAAGACCCCTCATTTTCTTCAGTTTGTTCAATGTTAGTTTTAAGCACGATCTTGCACCATAGCCTTGTCATGTTCTTTTGATGTTCATGTTTGCATATGTTAAAATAATAAAAATTCATTTTCATGTTTGTATTGCACATTTCATGTTCTTGTTTTTAGTTCTTGTGTCTTTATTTTTGAATTGCATAATTTTATTTTGTTCCTTGTTTGAAAGTTAAACTTAGACCTTTCTTTTTGCCTTTGTTTTTGTGGATTTTTATTTCCTTAACATTTTTAACTTCATGACCCATTTCATAATTCATCTTGTGGATGAATTGGAAATTTGTGGGCCAATTGCAACGAGGTGGTTCTACCCAATTAAATGTTATTTGTATGTTTTGAAAAAATATTTGAAGAACAAAACCAAGCTTGAAGCTTGTATGGCTTCAAGCTACATGTATGATGAAGCATCGGGGTTGAAAAACATATGGCATATATTGAAAAGTTTCAATTCTAATAATAATAGGGCCCTTGTAATTGTTGTAGTTTGTTATGTGTTACACAACTATTATGAGATGTGGAAAATCCTAAAACCAGATCATTTGAATGATGTAATAACGAAGGACAACCTTCCAAGATTTAGCATTGATCAATTGCCAACTTTGAGATATGGGCAAGAGCCAAAACAAATAGGATACTTATGAGGATAATTTTGTTTGAACAATGGTTGATATACCACCCAATAGGGGTTTGATTTTGCACATTGTACTTTGAGCACAGATTAAAATAGACAAATTGTGTTTCATTTGTTGTGCACATAGATGGATTACAATGAAATCACACACCATTAATCTCCAAAAATTTGATCACAATTCATGTAAAGAAGTCAGAAATGATATTATCAAATGCTACTACATGTAGAAGAAGTAAGCCCCTAAGGATCTTTAGGCTTTAGTTCTTCAAGAAAAGGAGCAGCCATTTGTAACTGTTCCTCCGAGAACAATTTCCTCCTTGCTTGCTCATTTTCATGTATTTGAGTCATATTGTCCCTTGTTATTTGCATTTTCAAATTCTCCATTTCTTTTGTAGTTTGTGAACATTGTGCTCACAGAGCATTATCTTCAAACTGTTGTTGCAGAGTCTTTGTCTGCAATCTCAGGGAACTGTAACTCAAGTGCATCTGTACATCATCTGTTGATGACAACTTGATGCAAATTTGTCCTTACAATTCTTGTGAATTGTTCCAAACATCCTGTGTGTTTCTTCAGAGACCACTTTAGAACCACCATGGTCAGTTCTCAGACAACACCTCAGCTTGCTCTTCTTCTGTCCACTTCCCAAAAAATTAGTAGTTGAAAAGGCCAAGAAAAAATGATGTCCAGTGATGAGTCCATCCTTCTTAAAAACCTTGGTTTCAACTGCAGTTGTAGAAGATCGAGGAAGAGCATGATCAAAACATCATTAGCCAAATTCAAGCTGCAAGTAAAAGCTGATTGACCACCATTGGATCAAGCTCATGCTTTGGTGAAGCAGCAGCCGTGGACATTGAAAACCATGAAAGAAAGATACTAGGACAAAGAAATCACCTGGATTCCTCAGCTTTGGAAGCCTGTTGAAGAAGTGTTAGAAAATTGCAGAGGGGAAATGACACACCCAAGAGGGAGGAAGTAGTCTAAGTTCCTTGCTATATTCATCTTTGGTTGGCAATTCCCTATTGTTTGCAGTAGAAAGAGTCCTGCTTAATTCTTGAATGTTGTCACAGGCATTCCTCCAAGCATCAAGCTACCAACACTTCATGTAAAATGACCACAAAGCTCTGGCTCTTTTGAGTACAGAATTGAATCCTGATATTGATTTGAACTCCTGCAAACTTGGGCAACAAATACTGAAGCTTAATAACAGAAATGAGCTGTGTTCATGACTGATAACCTCTGCGCCAGTTCTTATCCTTTACCTCGTTCACTAAATTATTCATCCTATTCAAACTTAAGGCAAACACAATGGTGATCAACTTTTCTTTAAGAGACAGAACTGCAATGGGTCTTCAAGACTTATCCTTCACATTTCTTATGTATTTGAAGTCCTGCAGTCACAGTGATCAAAGTGTTTTCAGCTACACAGGATAAGTATTAAGGAGGGGGAGGAGGACAAGCATCTAGAGCTGCACATGCTTAGTAAAATATGAAGAACAGATACCCAGAATAAACTGTGGACCAAGAAAACTCATACTAACATTGCATGATGTGAATTCAGGGGAACAAGACAGACATAAGAAAACCCACCTTTCAACAGGTACCTTTAGATAGCAATTTGTCTCAGAAAACTCACTACTCTTGAATCAGTGGTCATAAAAAATTGGCGCAAAACCCCCTAGAAGAATGGACAGGAAGAAAAGCAAAAGCCTGATGATACATTGCACCACTCAAGCTGGACTGAACAAAGGCCCTGGACCTGAACTCAACTCTTGTTCAAACTACTGTCTAGTCTGAGGACTACTGTTCACTGGACACATTGAAGCCAGCACTCACTGGCCAAAACACAACTCGTGAGAGAGCACTGCTGATGATCTCATTCCAAGATGACGATACAGGCTGATGAGGTTACAACATATAACCTCTGGTAGCTCTTCTGAGCTTCAGTAAGCCAATAGCCATACCAACACACTGCTCTATAACTAAAACTCTCTTATATAATACATGCAGCAAAGTAAAAAACCATAGGAGTGTTAACAAGGCACAACCTCAATCATCACCCCAAGCTTCATCACGAAGTTGGTGCCTAGTGAGTAGTCGCTGCTTTCTTTCAAGTTCTTGTATCCGAGCTTGCTCTGCATTCGCTCGGCTCTTTGCCCGTAGATTATTGCTGACCCCCTGCTTACTCAGTGCACCAGCTATCATCCGCTGAGCTACTCGTGCTGATGTGGCAGGTCGCTGTGCAGGAGGCTCCAAATCTGAACAATATTCCAACAAGTGCAAACAGCAGACTTAACAGTTATTTCCATGCATCAATTCACCTTCTTCCTACTATTTACAGTGTGCATCTTCAAAGGAGCCTATTCCCCAGGACCCACACTATCCCAATCTTTATAAGACTAGAGCCACACCCCAAATCTTCACCCAATAAAGAGCCACAAGTAAATGATACATTTATGTGATCAACCTCTAAAGCAAAAACAACAGGACTCACAGGCAGTGCAAAGATTGGTCAGAAAATAACCATTTTGTGAAGATCTGCTGATCATTGCACTTCCTTCACTGTATCGTTGGACTTTAAAACGTGGGTCATGAATGCCTGCCAGCGCTTGGCGAGCTGCACAGCTCAAAAGCATGAATCAGCAAACCATAGAGGCCAACATGATTGTAGGCAGACTATAAATAAGTTGCTTCTAGAATGCAAAGTGTTGACCTTGGGGGATAAAATAGCTGCAAAGACAATGAAATCTCCAATTACCAATCAAAAGGTAATGCAATGACAGGGAGATACCCAGAGCAGGAGTGCAAAATACAGCCAAAGCAGTTGAATCATCAACCCAACGTATAGAAACACCTTGACTTGAATATGGCTTCACCAGATTCTCAAGGTCTTTGGTCTTCATCATGGGTGAAAACCCGCTTATTACAAGAACATGGTTAGCCCCTCCATCCCCTGCAAATGATGTAAAATATCTGCAGTATCAGAACAATATCCATTTGGAAAGCCAACAGAGATCTGTGCAACCATGAGGAGAGATTTGATTTCTTGCATTTTAAATAATCTGTGAATCATATACAAGAAATCAGCAAAAAATTTGTCTCAATTACTGCACAAAATTCAGCTATTTTGTTTATCAACAAATATCTTTGTCTTAAGTTTGAAGTGTAGAATGTGAAAAAAAATCCAGGGTTTGACACTGTAGCAGGTACATACAATGCTCACTTGCTCCATCAGTATCATTCCAGTCAGCAACTTCACAACCCTCCAAGGAGCTACTTCTGTCAACTCCATCACTATACAAACCACCACCTCCATATGTAAAAGCCCCCCGCCCACGCTGCTTCTGCTTTGGAATATCCTTCTCTACAGAAGTTGATGACTCCGTTGGCAGTGGTAATGAAAAAGCAGGTGGGTTTGTCAATAAGCACGGTACAACAGCTTCCCAATCTGATGATGCCACATTCAAGATGCACAACATGGAAACTTGTCACTCCATGTTGACCTTTGCATTACAGTGCCAAACCCTGCTACAGTGTCAATCTGATGAGATCCAGGGAAATCAGGACTGTAATACCACACTGACTGTGGTGACTGGTAACGATGCAAGTCTCTCATAGAATCAAAAGGTGTAAAGAAAAAATGCACCTTCTTCTTCATCATGCGTGCCAACTGTGGACAGCTCTCCGTCCCTGTCTGCTCTATCATGATCAGTAGCTCCAGCCTCCAGGCCAAACTCTCTTCGGCAGCTGCTTCCATCACCAGCTGCACTATGATGATCAATTCCTAAGGAGGCAAACCTGAGGGAAAACGCATACAACCATCAAACTAGAAGCAAAATCAGCTTACTATCATGGAATAACATTGTTCATGGTTTTAAAACACACGAGAATTCCATTGCAACCTACACCAAGAAATCCCTATGCAGTGTTGACAGAATTCTTAAAACCCTAAATGACTTGAAGAATTGAAGCCAATCGACCTTCAAAACACTGTAGCAAAATGGATGTTGAGTGCATGTTCCTTAACTCCGGAGGAGGAAGCTGATCTCCCGCCGCGGAAGAAGCTTGTTTCTGAGCCCTCTGCCTGATGACGAGCGAGGAGCTGAGAAGAGAATCAGCCCTCAGGGACAAACCTTCGCTAGCATACAACCCTCCCAGGTCCTGCAGCGCTGCCGCCAGGCCCAAATTCGAAGCCGCATTTTCCCCGAGACTCAGCTTGGCAATCACTTCCTCTAGTAGATTCACAGCGCCATCATGATCTTGCTGATCGACCAGCTCCTCCACTCGCGCCGACCATCCTTGCAATAATGCGTCGGATCCGTCCTCCGCCATCGCCACACACCTCCCTTCTCTCTCTCTCCCTTCTCTCTGCCCACCCTCACGACCCACATTGTGGATGAAAAGACGGTTCTTATGGATGATTTCTGTTCCGCAACCCAAAATACATTGCTATTTCATCTTCTCATCGACTCAAAAAATCATTTACTGACAAAACTTATTACGTCTTTAGATCGGTCCTTACATCCTAACTTTAGGATGAAATCTCATGGATGATTTTTTTGTATCATCAATTGGTGGGTAATTGTGTGTATGGGTGTGATAAGAATAGCCCACCCAATACACCATTTTAACTATTCTTATTCCATTTTAACAATACAAGTAATTGTTTGTTAAGTGATGACATTCTGCCATCACTTAACAAACACTCTTGCATTAAAAATCAGATAAACTTTGATTCACTCTTGCTAAACTCATGCAGACTACGAACACGGTCGCCCTGGCCAAATTTGTGGCACACTGCTAGTATCAGAGGACAATCTGTCCTCCATGATCTACCTTTCGTCTAATGGACTTTCTGGTCCCAAACGAACGTAAAATTGTAAACAGTAAACAGATTCAACCCAAAAATACATAAGCATATTATATGTTTATCCAGCATTGAGATTGCTCACACACTCTTTGATAAACATGATGCCGAAAAACAAAACACATACTGAGGAGTAGTGAAAATATATGTAGGCAGCAGTGGAGGAGCTCAAGAAAAAGGAAATACAGCAACAACAGCTCAGTACTTTTTTTTTATGGTTTTGGTTTGTTAGGTTTTGGTTTGTCTTTAGAGAACTTCAAGTAGTAGTAGTAGATGGACTAGAGTGGATGAGAGAGAGAGAGAGAATGAAGCCAAACTCTTTGGAAACCTGCTGTGGATGGACAAGAAGAAACGAAGAATAGAGGAGAGAGAGGAACGTAAAATTTTGGTGCTTAGGCTATGTGCTACCTATCGACTTTTGGTTTTTCATAACCTTCACAAGTTTTGAAACACTAACAAAACCTTTTTGCAAGAATTTTCTTTCATTGCTTGGTTAACCTAAATAGATTGATTTACCCCATCATTATCCCATCTTAGTTTGAAAAAAAGGTGTGACCTTGTATGTGCCTGGAAGAAGAAAGAAGCAAGGTTTAAGGTTTTGGGATAGGCATCCAAAAAGAAATAAAATAATAATAATAAAAGAGAAAAAGGCCACAAAAGTGGATTGTCTTGCTTGCAAAGGTCTATTTGGGTAACTAGTCCACTCACGAGCCTATTTAAAAAACCTTTTTATTAAAACATTTTTTCTCCCCTTTTCTATCTAGTCTCCGACACCAGTAAGTTATGGGACCCAAGCAACAAAAAAAAAAGCAATTGAAAGTGGTAACACTTGGTATTAAAAGGTCCTTCTAAAGCTAATACATGCTAATACAACATAAAATACAAACCTCATTAAGGCACCCAACCAACCAGCCGTCCACGAACGTCATAATGCGTCCTCCAAGCAAATGAAGACATAACCAACTTTCCACCACAAAATTAGGAAACTTTTATGTGGCATTCCTTGTTCCAAATATTGTAAAACTAAAAACAAGGAGTGAAGCTTGTAAAATTTTGGTATTAAAGTGTTTAGGTCTTATTGAATCCAATAAAATAGTGATCATGACACCCATGCCTATAACGAAGTTAAGGTCTAGCCTTGGCATAATGCCTTAGCAAAAAACTCCTTGGAAAGTTTCCTATCTTTTTGTTTCATTTAATATTATGTGATTGGTTTTGTAGATTTAAAATTGCCTTGTAACAATAAGCAGTCTTTAAAAAATGGGGCGTATGTTCATAGTAGACCTCTTACCTCATGGGCACCAAATGTCCCATGTTTTCCAATTCATTACATCTCATTGAACCTCATAATCCCCATTGCCCATTCGTTTTATTATGTGCCACCACAAACTTATCCTCCACTTCATCCCCCCTGCAAACCACAAACCACCCATTAATTACCCCTCCCATTCTAACAAATCACACACCACCTATTAGTCCCCCTTATTGGCCCCCAACCCTTTGTGTAAATGTGAGGCCCCAATTTTACACTTTCCCAAACCCTTTTGATCATGCATAGGTAAGACATTTCCCCCCTCCCATTCTATTGGTCCTTATAGTTGGCCATGATTAGACCCCCAAACCTACTCCCATCTTTGCAACACACTTTCAACTTTCACCTAAAGTTTTTTACCCCACCTATGGACATTAATTTACAAGTTGAAGGTTAACTTGTCATTAATTTTTTTGTCTAACATCCAATTCATTTAATCTAAACCCTTGTGATCATCTTAACTCAATACCCTCCATTGTTCTCACCCCACACACATTAACTTTGACATGGGTTTCATCATTGGATGTCCTCGGGTCCTTTCATTTAGGCCTTTGTTGTTTTCAATTATATAATCACATCCCCATTGTTTTATAGCTTGATGTACAAGTGGCATTATGTTTTCCATTAAATAAATTAACGTAATACCTATATTATGTGGCAGCTTGGCATTTGTTCATCTTGTTACGCCAATGGTGTGTTGTTTTGGCCCTTCGTGGTAAGGTCACAAGGCATAAGGAAATGTAGATTCAACTCAAATGTTTTTCAGCAAGTAACTAAGAAAACTTGCAAAGGGATTTTTTTTCGCGAACCCAAGCTTTAGCATCAAGTTTGAACTCAATCCTTCTTCCCCAACATGATCCTCTAATTCATAAATGTTTGTTCCACATTTTTGTTCTTGGGTGTGTAGGGGAATATTTTCGAGCAGCTTGCGTTTGACACCATTTTCTCTTAAACCCACATCCTCCAACACCACCTTAGCTTTCACCGCATTACATCCTAAATCAAATGGCTACTTCCCACTTTACCTTGAAGACTATGAACCAAACCATGACCAATAATTTTTTCTAATTATTTCAAATTGGCATTTTAATGAATGTCACATTTATCAACAAGTGGTCCTTTTGGGATGGATTTTGAATAGCTTCAAAATTGTTTTCACCCAAAAGATTTAATGAATGGATTATTTTGGCTTTGTTTTCATATCGTATAAGGTCACATTCCACCTCGAATTGCACATGTCCTTAGAATGTTTACTTCTTAGCCATGACGAAACCTTTAGATGGAATTCATCCCATTATAGTGGGGGAAACATTACACCAACTCACAAGTTGCATTTTAGGCCTTCAATTTCATGACACCTTTGTAACACATTTCTCCCCACACCAATTTGGAATTACAATTAAAGGTGGGTGTGAAACAATAATCCATGACATTAGATGCACCTTACACCTTCACCCTGATTGGGTTGTTTTTCAATTAGACGTGGCAAACGCCTTTAATTTAGTGTCAAAAAGGGTCATATTTTAAAAACTTTATGGAACAAGTGGGGACACCATACAACTCATCCCCTTATTTTGTGCATTATATGTATTTGAATATCCATTATTTTACAATCATCGTAATCATGAAGGCAATGTCATAATCATCTCATTTGTCATGGGAACCCATCAAGGTGATCCTTTGGAAGGGCACTATTATCTTTAGCCCATTTTAAGGCTTTACATTCTACAACTAATCATTTCCCTTCTTATCTATTTTCATCCATTGCAAATGACATTCACATCATAGGTCTTCCTTCAATTGTATTATTTGCACATGAACATTTCCAAACCGAATTTCGTGTGATAAGTCTTTATTATCCAACCTTATAAATGCATAGCATGGTCACCCTCTAATTTTTCACCAAATTTCAACACTCCATCCCAATTTACCACCCCATTAGAAGGAATTAGAATATTGGGGGTTTCACGAGGCACTTCAACGTTCACACCATCATTCATCAAAGATGCGCTATTAGAGGATGTTCAACATGTGGACCTTCTCTTTAGAATGGGTGATGTTTAGGTAGCCTTTGGAATTTTAACTTGTTGTTTCATGCAACACCCATCATATCTTTTACAATGCACACCTCCATCTTCCACCTTCACAAAGTTTTTTATTTCTTTTGACTCCTCCTTCCTTCAAGTGTTTGGACACCTTTTGGATCCAAGATCCTTTGATAGCCCATAAAAACCGTTAGCTCATAAATAATCTTCTCTCTTAATAACTTTTGGTGGCGTCAGGTTCATATTGACAACCACCATTGCCTTAGTAACCTATTTCAGGAATTGGGTTTTTGTCACTTTAAATCATAACTATTAGGTTTATGGTTGATCAAAATCCCTTCCTTCTTGAAACCTTAAGTTGACAACAACACATTTCCTTTTTAGCAAAACCTCAAAGCAACATGTGATCTTTTAGTGCCCCCAACCCGTGCATGTCTTTCTCCATTTGAACAATTCATCGAGCAACAAATGGTTCAACTTCAAGATTCCATCTAAAAGTGTCTACACCATCATACCCTTTAAATAACATGTTTTCCAATGAAATATTTAAGGCCCATCATGCCCAAATTTTATCATGTTTTAGCCCAAGGGTGGGCACTTGATTTATAGTTCGACTAGTCTTCCCAGCCTTTCAATTATTTTTCCCAATCTTTTCCATAGCACATCAGACGCGACTTGGATTACCCCATCCCTCAATTCTGGGTATTTTTTGATGCATTTGCACACATCCCATCGATCCTATGGGTATCCACCTTTAATGTTACGTTCACAGAAACGAACACATTAAAACCCATGATGTAATTCACAACACCATTGTCACCATTACATGAGATGTTAGTTTCCACATTGGACGAAAACAATTACATGTGCTTTTTTCATCCACATTCAACTGCTCTCATCAATGAATCAACATTGTGTTCACCAAAAATGGCATTTGCACCCTAATCAATGTTGTCATTGTTCACCCAATGCAAATAGATATATTTCCCCAATCTTGCACAACTTAAGGATTTACCGCCTTTGATTTAGCTCAAGCCAAGGAAAGGAACTATCACAACCAACACCCCACTAATCAATTCCTCCCTTTAGCAATTGAGGTACTTGGTTGTTTACATAAACATGTCGATGTGTTTTTGCATGATTGTGCCAATGCAATTTGGAATTTAAAAAGGCTAGAAGACTTTCATCTTTCTATCTTTGTCACTTTTCTTCGTCAACAAATTTTAATCACATTACAAAAAATGAATATCACGAAAACGTCCTCCATCTAAACTTGGATGATAATTATAGGTTTAACTACTTCTCGACTTCCACCCCTTCACGACACACCTCCCATCACTATGGCTGACCTATTGCAAGCCGTCAGTTTTTGACATGGAAAAATATGATCAACCTATACTATAGGTAATCGATTCTTAACATGGAAAGATTTTGACATCTATTTTGAACCAACTTGACATCTTGAATTTTTTCCCTTTTCTTTTTTCATATTCCTTTCACTACACCAAAACATGGCAAATATGACGACACCCATGACTACATTTGTAGTCGTAAGTACCGTTCATGACTACATGTCTATGTAGTCCTTATGGACACATCATTTATCCACTAATTGTATTTTTGTCCTAATCATAAAGCCCACGGAATATATTATATATTTATAAATTGAAATATGTTTAAAATGGCCATTTGGTAGGGTAGGAATGGATGGGTAGGTACGTACGTACATAGGCCCATGTAGGTAGGTAAATTAAATCCTATTTATTTTTTGGTGACAAGCCTTTTTTATTGGCCCAACACAAACTTAATATTTGCACTTTAAATGTATGTAGTGCATGTATTGTGTGTAAACTAATATTTTTTCACCTAATTATATAGTTTATAAAATTGAACTTGTTGACAAAAGATATGGGATAAATTTACAGGATTATTTCACATCATCCCTTGTCCCATACAAAAACATCCAACTTTGACCATTATTATCTTTTTTATATTTTGTCCAAATGAAAAAAAAAATTATACTTCAATTTCTTTCCAAGATCTACAAATCTATTATAAAAAAAACCAAAATATCAAGTAATTTGATTGAAAATGCATTTGAATCTTCACCATTTCATACATTTGATCAACAATGATATCTTGAAGTATTTTTTTTCTTTTTTTCATAAATTTTTTTGTAAAAAAAAAAAATGACCCTAAACATATTTTAAATCAACATGGTATATGTATGTATGTATGCATGTATTTATAATATTTCCCCTCCTTTAAAAAGTATACTGAATCAATAAAAATGGTATAGAAGTTGTGTTATATTTATTTGTAATTATAAAAAATATTTAAAATATATATTATCTATGAAAAAATAGTATTATTCAACATTTTAAGAATTTGTACAAAGTATTAAAATTATTAAAATGTCATAAATTTTATCAAATTTTATTGTAACAAGTAAATTTTAATATTATTTTAAATTTCTTTTCAATTCATTAAATGTGATTTAATATAAAATAGTACAAAATTCCAAGTTGTATGACCAAGTACTTCGATAAATTACTAAATATCAAATGATATGTTTTTTGCTACCCATTGCATGGAAACATGAAAACCAATGCCATTTTGGGGCAAGCTGATTTCTTTTGAAATTCATTGGATACGTTAATAAAAATATATTTAATTATTTAATGTCAAAAAATTGAAAGAATATATTCATTTAATAAACCTTTGAGCAAAAGTCTCAACTTAAACATTTTAATTATATTATAGGCATCAATTTTTTATTTGATTTTATTGTTTCAAGAATTTTAATAATTTGTTTTCCAATTTTAAGGAATTTTTTTAAATGAAAAAATTCCCCCAAATGTTTTTTAGCCATTATCTATATTTTCACATTAAATAATTAACGACTTTAAGGCTTTTTTTTTTGAAATTATAAGCTATTAATAATTTATTTGTGCATTAATTATTTGTTTAATCATCTACGAGCTTATAATATGCTTACTAAGTACGTATGTCTACCTTCTAATTCTTGTATTTTTTAATTCATAAATTTTTTAATGTTTAAAATTGTACATTATTAAATATTTATATGGTGTTCATGAAAAAGATTTTTAGTCACATATTCCTATCCATGAAGATCATTAATCATGTAGTCATATCCATGGTTACAAGAACAATATTAAACACAAAAACATGACATATATGACTATATGACTAGAAAATGGTCATTAGCCATATTTTTCCTAGTCATAAATGTCAAGTTTTGGCGTAGTGTTTGTACATTTTCCTAATCTATGGTGTTTTTTTTTACTAAAGCTTTGTAGGGTTTCTATTAAACATAAACACATCTTTAATTAAAACCCATTTTTAGGAACCACACCTTGGACATATTGTTGATTCAACAACCATTAATAGATCATAATTATCTCGTTGAATTTGTATGATATATTTTCAAGGTGTTTTACAAGGTGCAATTTCATTATCAATTTAAAACATGATGTTTCTTATAATGAAATAAGGAAAAAAATCATAAATTAATCTAGGTCATCTTTATTGTGTAAGATAAGTTTGTGTAAGTGAATCCATGCCCTCAATTGCTATGCATCCCTTATACATAATGTACCCTACAAATATAAAAACATGATTTAAAAAATGTTTTACAACCCCCCCCCCCTCTTACATCTATGTCAAATTCATTATCCCTTATATTTTACTACAATTTTCAATTGAAACTTTAAGGTCATTTAAACTTTCACATTGAATCAACCATTTTCAATTTTTCAATGTTTCTTTCTTCATTAGATCCCCTACAATCTTTCTACAATCTAACAACACACATGCATTCACCCTCACACCCTCAATATCATCTAACCTTGCCATATAAAATTTCAAAATATTTCAACAATTCCCAAAGCAAACCCATCAACGACAAAATCACAAAATTTCAAAAGTTCTATTTTTTCTCAAAGGGCCTTAGCATTGTGAAATCTTTCATCATTTTTTTCCAAACATCCTTAGGGTAGAACAACCAGGTGAGTGAACACTTAAGTGTTTAGTGCAAGCCGGATTCAAGGGGAGGGCTCCATTGCTTTTAGTGCTTAAACAAAACTTGAACATCTCTTCTTGGCACACTTGATGCACTAAAAATTATTTTTAAAAAAATAGAAATGAAATAGTTACATCCCCCCAAAGTAGGTGGGGTCAATAACTAAAAAAACAAACCACAAAACACCACAAATTTGGTTCCCAAACACCTAAAACATTTTTGTATGTTGTTTTGTTGCCATTAGAGTTCAAAGATGATTTGTAGAACTAAAGGCAATGCTCCTATAACATTTAAAAACATTTAAAATGAACAAGAAATGAGAAAGTTAGAAGTTTTGAAAGTAGGAATGGTCCACATAAAAAAAAAGAAAAAAAAAAGTGTTTTGTGAGTTGGAAAGTTTATGCTTATTTTTCTTCTTGTTATTTTTCCATTAACATTTCAAATCCTTACTCCTTTTCCTTTGCAATTCAAAGACAATTTCTAGAGCTTGAGGTAAACTTCCATAACATTTTTAAATCATTCAAAATGAAGCATAGATGACAAAGATCTAAAAAAGTGTTCAATGATATGGTAGCGATCAATGATGGGCAATTCTACCCTAGATAGGCAAGTACAAAGCACCATAAATACATGCAATAAAAATTAAGAAAACCTAAGGCTAATCATATTACCTACAACTTCTAAAAATTAAAAAAACCTAGTGTCATTCTTCACATTACATTCAATTTTAAATCCAAGCTTTCTCACCCCATTTTTCCAACAATCATCTTCTAGTCACTAAAATTCCATAAAATGACAAACAACACAATTTTACCACCTCCCAACCAACAAACACTAGTTGAGCATCACACCATCCACATACAAAAAGAAATAACAACCAAGAAATATTAATTCCATCTTCATCCGTTCACACAAAATATAGAAATTTCAACATTCCAAACTTGAAAAATAAACAAAAAATTAAATAAATCATCAAAAGTGTAACACCAAAACTTTTGACAATTTCCAAAAAAAAAAATTCTTTCATAATCACACCATGTCATAAGTCATTATGATTACCATCAATCCCCATGATGATTAATCCACGAAAAAACCTTGATTTATGGCTATAGAACATCCCCAACAATGTTTAATATGTGACCTTACACATTAAAATATGATGAAGAAAAGTGAAAACATGCCAATTTGGTTTAGCAAAATGGCTTTGGTGCAACATTTTTGCACGATTTGCTAAGGTTAGAAAAAGGCCTACACAAAACAATAAGCTCACCTATTCAAACAATTCTTGCATTTTAGTTAAATATTTTCCAATGTAATAAATAAAAAAATCATGCCTTCCCTACTAGAAGCTAGAGTATTGTTTCCATATTTTGAATGAAACATGGGACTGTAAAGTCTGATTATGCAAACTTTGATATTGTGATATATGAAATGGCATGGTTTGTGTGTCTAGATATATTGATACATGATAAATCAAAAGCTAACACCATGATGTAGCCAAATAGAAAGAAAATCATTTGGGAAAATATTCTTTTTGTTAAACAACAAAGTGTTTGGAGTGTTGTACAAATTTGATATTCGAATTCAATTGGAACTTTATTTCTATTTCTACCAACTCAAAATGTTTACAAATTGGAATCTTTATTTCCATTCTTAGGTAGATCAAAAGGAATTAAAAAATTGTCTTCTTAATGTATGCATTTAGAAATCATCATTTGAGTGATGTAACACTATTAACTAGAGTTGTTCTTTCAACACATTTTTAAATTGATTTTAAATTTTGATTATTTATTACGAATGGACAATAAGGGGGTGGATCTTGTAAATTATGTGCAAAACACGCTTGAAGAGAAAGTTCTTTTGAAAAATATTGCAATTGTGCTTGGATTTGAAAATCCACAATAATTGAAAAGGTTTATGACTGAAACATTAGGTTAAAAAAAAATGTTTATGAGAAAAAATGTGTTAAGGAGTTATCTACTATCATACAAGGTGTAGGACTATGGAATTAACAATGTAATTATTATCGTAAGGAAAGGGTTGTTAGGTAGAAACCAAATAAAGATAATGATTTTTTTTAAATGCATTTCCTTAACAAAATTATAACTATAAATGGAAGGTTGGAAGGTATATACCTTTTAATCTTTAGATAGTATTGTCACATAAAATACATCACAAACTTGTTGTTTTCATCCTTTATAATTGTTTGTTTTCCTATTGGTTATCTTTTTACTATACTCACTTTCTTGTTGCACCTTCTTATTACAATTATCTTCATGCTATAGTTACCTTCCTACCATAGTTACCATCCAATGATTGATTTCCAACAAAAATGTTTTAAGAAATGAAACGAATAAAAGTTTAATTAAAATGAAAGTTACTACCTTCAAGTTGACTATCTTTTTGTTGCAACTACCGTCATGCCCAAAATATCCAAAAAACATTTCCTAAATAAAAGAATTAATGAAACTAAGTAGTTAGAATTACCTGATTTTATGTCAAATTAATATTAAATATTTTCTTTTGCATCTAAGAAATCAAGGTAAAACACAAAAAAAAATATGTCGCTTGACTTTCAACCAAATTTCATTATTATTTTTTCACATAGGTACAACCTTCTTTTCCCACTTCAAACACCACAATCTTCCTAGAATGACACATATAAAATGATAAGACATGATAGGGTATGAAAAAATGAAGGAATGAACCTAAGAACTAATAAAGGACCAAAAGTGATTCACCGCTACACATGGGTTTCTTTCATTTTTAATTTTTTTTTTCACCTTATCCTAATATCTTTCAAATATCTTAGTTAATGCCAAATTATTTTATCTTTTAAAAATTATTTATTATAATGGCTTCATCCCATCATAAACAAAGGATGGTAAATATGAACTTAAGATTAGTAACTAAATAATTATTAAGAGGCTTTCTAGGTTAGCTAGACTAGGAGATTTACCCACTAACAATGTTTTTTTATTATAATTATATTAAAGAACTAGCTTTTTGATTATTCTACATTAAAGGCAATTCATTGATGATATTACTATTATATAACATTTCCATTCTAGAATTAACCTTTGATTATTTTGTCATGTGACAATAATTATCATTAGTTAACAGAAGGCATGCTTCTAGTACACCAAAATGGTGTAAATTGGGCATCAAACAAGTGAAGATTGCATTTTCAATATGTCACTTGCACATATTCATTCATCAATTGTTATAACCTTGAGAATCATTTCAAGTTATCATTATGGATACATGAGACAAACAATGCACTTGTGATAGATGCCATACAATGTCACACAATGTATGGTTCTATGACATCAATTGTGAATTCCTATCTTTGCACAAATTTTTCATTTTGATTTTGGAGTCCAAGTACTCCAACCATGTTACAGCATCCTATGATTTGCACCCACCATTTCCAATCCTAGATATAAACAAAATCCCAACTACCTCAAGCCAATCTGTTTTGTGTAAGACCCAACACATTGGACAACAAAAAATGCCAACAATATATCATGAGAATGTCATGAATGAACCTATGTGCAGAGGTCATTAGAACTAAGTTTTGTTTGCAAAATATGCAAAGTTGTTTGTCGATGTTGAACATTTATAGAATATGCCTCCATCAAGGAGAGTGCAATTATAATGATAGGGTAACTTGCAGTTCTCTACACTCCCAAGAACACCCATCGAATGGTTGTCTTCAATAACCCCAACCTTAAGCTCTCCAAAATCCATGATTTTTGTCATGTGAAACTATTATAGCTTATGAAACAAAGAACCAAGATTCGAGGAGTACTATTTATCTGAATGCAATTAGTTCCAAGGAGACATTATTTGCACTTGAGTGCTTCATGGAGGTAACATAATGTGATGTGAATGTTGCCCAGACCTTCCTCCATCATGGCTACACTTATGTTAATAGCTAGTGTGTTTGGATGTGATGGACCACACGTCAAATGCAACAATTATAGTGTCATGTTGATGTACTTGCAACACCCAAAACTCCTAATGAATTTTGTTGCAAATTGGAATCTACTGTCCTAGGATTGCAAGTAAGGACACGAACAAATTAATTATTCCTCAAATTGATATTTAGGTGTCTACAGAGGAAAAACTCATAGAAAATCCAAGTTTGCATTAAGATAAAATGATTATGGGCATTTATTTGAGTGTTGATTCAATATATTATAGTCGGTAGTAAAACATTACCGGATCACCATAACTTTTCATAGTATTTGGATGGTAAAGTCCAAGTTCTCGTTCATTGATATCCAACGCCTTTTGTTGATAAATGATAATTTACATCCATTCCAACCATGAAACATGTTAATTTCATAACTTGGTTGCTTCCACTTGTCTGACTAAAACTTGATTATCAAACCCTAACGATAACCCAAATAAAAAGAGAGTTTTATCACATAATATTGTGAACATGAAACATATGCAATAATTGCCTAATTGAAATCACTAGTGTGGTACAATTCCACTACTAGTAGATTATAAGCACTTGCTGTTGATGGTAAGGCCCACATATTGCCATGAGCTTAAACAAGGCATGGATGAAATCAAAAGTGTGATAATTAGATTTACTTCAAGTATGGGTTGAAAAAAAAAGATACTAATGCTTGCTAGTTAATGAACATAACACATTATGAATGACAACAAAGGTTTGCATCAACAATGATGGCATAGTAACAATCTTTTGCCTTCTCCTTCATACCCATCCTTTCCATAGCCTTCATGTTTTTGGTATAACCTATGTGGTTCTTTGTAACCTTGGTCTTCCTTATATGATGTACCCTTCTCCTCTTATATCCTTCCCCCAAAAGAAGTGAAGCAAAAATCCCAAGTTTGATTTTGGGCACATCTTTAACTTGCATATGCTTTTAGACCTTGATCTTTTTCATATCCTTCCTCTAGCCTATAGTTGCCCTCCTATTCATATTGTCGTCTTGTTCCATACCCTTCCTCACCATAGCTTTTGTGGTTTGCATAAAACTTTTCCTGAGGTTTTTTGCTTCCATAACCTTCATACTCATATTGCCTTGGTATCTTCTACCCTATTTGACAACAATTCAACAACATTAATGCAACGATTCATTTCTCCTATAGATTTCTCCTATAAATTTCAACTTAAAATGTGTTAGAATGATACATTTCATGTTGGAATGTGTAAAAACGAAAATTTTTGGATTTTAATATGATAGGACTAAACACTATGCACTTATATATGTCCAACCTAAACCAGCTGCAATGAAAAATGATTGTCACTAGAATATATTCCTGAGAGGGCAAAACTTGGGGGCTTTTGCATATTGACAGAAACTGTGGAGAAATTCTATGTCCTCCTACATATAGATTCAAGTTTCCAACACAAGGACCACGAAAATAGGGCAACAACAAAAGGGGGGAAATAACCATTTACATGTCATACCTGCACAACCTTGTGCATGAACTCCAATAGTTGTAACTTTTAACAATGTAGAAGAATAAGAATGTTGCAAGAATGAGGCTTCAATGTTTTGAAAAACATGTGATGTGACAATTGAAATTGCTACAACAACGAGAATGAAATAAAAAATGGCATCATAATGCTGAATGTAGTTTCAAAAGATAAATTCTACTTGATTTTGGCATGAATGGCACTAGTTGGGTTGTAAACCTAATTGTGATGTCCATTGGAGAGGACGCTGCAAAGTTATGAAAGACGTGACACCTTTTTCGTTCGTCACCTACCCGATCATTAAATTGTGAACTATTGAACCCTATAATACTCTCAACAATCATAAGTTGATCCCGAAAGTCATCATAAGGTAACTGCAAATCCAACTAGATAGCCATAATTGCAATTAGAATTTGTTGTGATTTAATGATATTCACTTGTTTTTCCAAGCATTTCAAACCCATAGATACAAACCATCCCAAATTGTCCCTCTCCAACTTCATCTCCTTCTTCTATAGCCATAGGTCCAAAGCACATGTTCGTAGCTGCAATAAAAAAACATCTAAGTCATTATCCTTCACATGCCATGTGACAATATCCATTACTTTGGAATTTACAATAGTTGCACATGGTAAAGAATTAGAAGTTGTTCTTTTTGGTTCATTTAATAGAATATGTCTCTTTGGTCAAATAAACATCAATTGAGTGCAACCAGACCTAATTTCATAGGAACATACATGTGAAAGGGGGAAATGTAAACCCCTAGCCGAGGCCGAGACTATAGAGAAAGAACTATGCCAACCTTCATGGCAATCAATGATTATAAAATCTATGAACTCAACACAACATAAAAACAACACCTAAAGTGAATGTGGAAGGTTCACAAATTCGTGAAACAAGTTGTTCCTCCTCCATCTCATGCTATTGCTTGAATGCCCATCACCTCCACCATCGTTCATTATGTCATTTCTACCA
>Ga0116231_10002228_pt1 | contig 40501 bp, 28 predicted proteins | sample S1TSphgellanicum_2_FD_89695 | JGI IMG/M metagenome (GOLD analysis project Ga0116231, IMG submission 89695) | Host-associated microbial communities from peat moss isolated from Minnesota, USA - S1T2_Fd - Sphagnum magellanicum MG | ecosystem: Host-associated > Plants > Peat moss > Unclassified...
AATTCACCTCAGGCATGTTCACATCCAAGGTGAACATTCGTCCATTCCTTTCCCCTTTTGTAATCAATTTGCCTTGGTTCTTCATGTCTTCCACAAAACATCCATTTGGGTTGAATGTCACCTATAAACCTTGTTCCACCATTTGGCCTACGGAGACTAAGTTTTTTGTTATGGTTGAAACATGAAGTACATCTTTCAAATACTTTGTTTGCCCATCTTGCTTGGACAATAAAACCTTGCCAATTTGTGTGATTAGATGTGTAATGTCCTCACCAATTTGCACAAACCCTAGTGTCTTCAAATCCTTTGTGTATTTAAACCATTCTCCATGACTAGTCATGTGGTTTGAAGTTCTAGAATCCACATACTAAACATTATTATGTAATACATCTCCTATCATTGAATTTGCCATGTGTTGCATCACAAACATTTGCTCATCACCTTCATTGCTAGTTGATGCATAATTCGTTTGTTGCAGCTTTCCATTTCGTGCATCATGCTCCCTTTGATAACAATTCTTTGCCATGTGCCCAAGTTTCCTGTAGTAGTAGCAATTTGAGTCACTATTTGGTTATTGACCTCGATGACTTCCACCACAACCTCCATGACCTCCACGACTTCCTCGACTTCTTCTTCCTCCAAAGTTTCCTCGTCCACCTCCATGAGCTTGACCTTCATGTTGATGATGTCCACCATGCGAACTTTTGTGTCGACCTCGAAATGAAGTTTTACCACCTCTACTTCTACCTCTACCTCTATTAATATTTGAGTAAAAAACACTTTCTTGTGATCTTCCATTGGATGAAGTACCAACAATTCTCATCTTTTCACTTATAAGTAATGTTATTAAGTCTTGGAAATCGAGAAATGTTTCTCGAACTGCAATTGAAATACGAAATTGGCTATAGTTTTTTCCAAGTCCATTCAAAGTGACAAAACATTAGATCTTCATCATCTACAAAGGTTGTTATAGATGCAAGAACATCTACAAGGTTTTTCACCTTTGTAAAATAGTCACTAATGTTCATCTTGTTTTTCTATAGATTATGCAACTCTTGTTTGAACTGCATTTTGTGGGCTTGTGTATTGGTGTTATACATCTTCACCAATGTATCCCAAGCTTGCTTGGATAATTTTGTCACAACCCTAGCTTTGGGGCTTGCAACCAAGGCAAAGGGGTTACAAGGTTGCGAGCCAAGACGAAGCCCGGGAGTCAAGGCAAAGAGGTCGCAAGGGTGCGGGCCAAAGAAGAAGCCCAGGAGTTACATCACATATTCCTAGGAGTGTAAAAAAGTATGAGGGAGTATGAGGGAATGAACCTTCACACTCCCAAGGCAACTCCCACTTTGGGAGATGGAGTCCTGGTGGACTTCCAAAACTTCAAAGAGCAATTTCAGGGGTCAAAACTCAATGGCTTGTGGCGTTCTTTATATCATTGGAAAGCTTTTAGAACATAGATGTCTAAAATGGGCTCCCATTGCTCATTTGGACATCTGAAACACAAGTTATGGCTAAAAGAAAGGCCAAGGGTCAAATTGCCAATTTGACTTTTGACCACAAAAAGTCGGGAATCGACTCGATTTACTTGGATGCAGGGGGCATGCGACATAATGTTACAAAGCTCTTGACGAGAGCTACAACTTTGCCATAGACCGCATCTCGATCCAAGGTCTGTTCGCAAAATTATGGGGCTCCAAAGTCGCGGGAGTCCCAATCGACGCGATTTCGGGACTCCCATTCGAGAGTCCTAGGAGAGAAAAGCCATTTGGATGTAGGCTCCGTGGCTAGCCACAAAGTATACTATAAGGGGGAAGGTGGTGGCTTCCCTCAAGTTCAGGCCGTGGTGAATCTAGTGTGTCCGTGTTGCCCGTGGCTCGTCCTAGCACCAAAGGTGTTCCAACTATGCACTAACCACATTGTGTGGGTTATGTGCAGGCCTATGTGAGTGAGTGAAGCTTGTCAACTCTTCCTAGTCCCATCCCGGAACTCCAACACGCCTTTCTACCCCTCAAAATGTTGTGAACTAGGGAACATGCCTCGACTCCTCCCTCTTCCCTGTCTTCTACTTGGACTCACATTTGAGTCTTTCAAGGAATTGGGAGCGTAGTCATTAATGTTCATCTTGTTTTTATGTAGATTATGCAACTTTTGTTTGAGCTGCATTTTGTAAGCTTGTGTATTGGTGCTATACATCTTCACCAATGTATCCCAAGCTTGCTTGGATGATTTTACATCTTGAATATGCACAATCATGAAATCAAACACACTCATAAAAAGCTAATACAAGATTTTTATTTTTTTTTCATGCTAAGTTTTATTGGCTTGAATTTGTTGTTGTATGGGGTTTTCTGGGAGAGGAGGTTTTTTCTCATCACCAGTTATGAATCCCTAGTAGCCTTTCCCCATCAAAAAATTCATAATCCTAATATTCCACACCTGGAAATTATTCTTATCTATTTTCTCAATTGTAATTTAAGAAAGATCGTCCGCCATCTCTTAAGGCACCACTCAATGTCTTTTTGGGGTTTCACAAATGATTTTAATTCCTTCCTTAGGTTTCTAGGATTAGGGTTAGGGTTTTCTTTCCTTAGGTTTCTAAGATTAAAGTTAGGGTTAAGGTTGAACAAGATGGATCTTACATATGTATGTATGTCTTAAGTATTATACAAAATTATATACTATACATGGGTTTTACGTATATGTACGTATCTCGTATAATATTTCGTATGGTATTAAGTACATAATTACATATCACACTTTTATATGAAGGTCTTGATAATGTATTTGCACTTCCCAATCTTCAAACTCCTTCCTTCAAGTTCTCCCAAGTTGTATTTTCTCCACTTCAAAAAAATTGTTTTGATGTATTCTCAAAACAAACTTCTATCACACCAACTTTGCGAAGCTACACTGCTCACATATGAAATTAAATCCATTTGAAATGTTGGTGAAACATGAACAACTATGTCTACTACCATCTCTCAAAATTTCAGCTCATTTAATTTCATAAAATGAAAAATCTTGCTACTTCTTTGAAATCACCTCAAACTAGGACCTAAACACAAAATGACTTACAACTCGCTCTTAGCAACTCCAAACTCCTTGAGATTTTGGGAGACACATTAGATATATGCTTTCTGTATCTCTTCAAAATGTCAGCTCTATTGATGATGACCACAAAAAGTTATCACTTTCAAAAGAAACTAACTTCAAAATTAAAACTGAAACTTTAGATGCTTAGATCTCTTTCAATACAAATTTGAATGACATGAAATTTCTCTCACATATATATTCCTTTATGATCTATAGGATCCCAAAACTGCAGATCCAAAAATGCTCAAACAAAGGAGATATGTCCAAAAAATCAAATCTAGCACAGAATCTTCAAAGGTTCATAACTCTCACAAAACATATGTTTTTCTTTTGAAAATTTGAGAATAGGAGCGTCTTATAGTCTTCTATAATCTTTCCAAGTTTCATTCCAAGATCGTTTCATAGTAGATCTAGATCTAGATTTAAAGGTCTGATTTCCACAACCCTTGATATGTTGATCTCTCACCTCTTTTCTTTTATTTTCTTTCTCTTCACATTCTTTCCTTTCCCCGTTTCTTTTTTGCACTTGACAAACTCCTATGATATTACTAGAGACTCTCAAACTCTAATTCTAAAAACTTTCTAGCTCTAAATCTCTTTCAACTTTCTCATCAAACAACCTAAGCTCTGATACCATGTTAACAAATAGGAGATATATTCAAGAGCAAACATAAATCTTTATTGAAAAGAAACTATAACATAATGTTCACAACACGAAACAACATAACATCAAAATCTCTTCAAGGTTCTTGTCACATGAAATACACAAACTTGTGTAATGAAAAAAAGAGAACCAAACCATCAACACCAAGATATTTAACAACAAGACCACACCACAAATAACCAAACTAATATAAGTAAGAAAAGTAATTCAACCTTGTGAAAGTAACCTAATTACTTTCCTACTCCAGTAACTAATGAAACCTAATTAGTTGAGCTTGAATTTTCAATAGGGTAGCGGAAGTAAAGTATCAAGTAAGCCAATGCATGTATTTTGGAATAAAAAAGTACATCCAAATTTTGACTCGACCACATCTAGCCATCTATTTAGTTTTTTGTTTATGGTAATGGTCATTAGATGGAGTGCAATATGAAAGGCAAGAGGTTGTGGATGGCATCCAAATTCTAGAAGGTACTTTCAAACCGCGTTCAAAGCTTCATGACATCATTGATTAATGATGCCCTGACAAGCCCTACAAGGAATGTAGCTATCAAAGGTCTCATTCCCCCTTGTTGAAATGAACATAATTACTACCAAACTTACACAAATTCATTTGTTAAGATTGAAGGAAAATTGGACATGTTCATTTCCAAGGATTAAAGGAAAATTGCATGGGTGCCTCAATCACATTGTGATGCATATTAGCTCCTTTGCAAAGTGGCTCAAACTTGCAAGGTGCTTCAATTGTGCTACTATGTTGATTAATTCCTTTGCATTGGATTAAAAATCACTTCACCTTCTTTTGCTAACTCCATATATTACACTTTCCTTTCTTACTTCCATGCCAATGGTTATAATGACAAATCTTTCAATAGCAACAAGTTGAAGCCTATTTCTACATCCCTTGTAAGGCAAATAGGAGGTATTTTGTCTTCCATTTTTTAACATACCAAGTTTGTTGCAACTTGAATGAGGGTAGTATAAACTTTTTATAATTAGTTATGTGACGAAGTTGAACTCAAAACATGAACGTTTGCCAATATCCATAAGAACTTGTGTTTAAGGTTGTTGAAATTGAATAGTCCTAAGACCAACTTTGGTTGCAACTCCTCATTCCTTTATCAATGCCTATAAGTTATTTTTGGGTTTAAGGTTGAAGCCAAATATTACTTCCAAATATTGTGCAGCTCTTTTAAATTACTTCAATGCTTACAAGTTTGTGGTGCCCATTGTTGTTGAAATTATATAACCCTTAACAATGCCTCGAATTATTTACTTTCCAATGTTGTTAAAATTAAATACTCCTTCGAGGGCAAGTATGATTGGGTGGACCCACAAGGAACATCATGTGCTTAATTCATAGAAGGGCTAGATTTAGGAACAATTTTCCTAAATGTAATAAAATATTTTGTACATTGGTTTACATCACCAAGTTAAATACATTCAAAATATTTTAATGGTTCATGTTGATCAAGATTTGAACATGTTTTGATGTTCCTAAACATTTCCTTAATAAAAAATTCAAGAAAGTAACACAAAAAAGTCTTGAACATAGGAACCTCTCAAGAACCCTAAATGATCTTAGTTTTTTTTTATTCCTTGTTCTAGAAGATTGCCTATGATGTTTGCCTAGGGGTGGTGAAAAACAAATTGGCTGAAATATGTAACATGAATTATTTACTATTTTTTTAACGTAAGGAAAAGTACCCATTTTATAACCACTTGAAAAAAGAACAGTTTTTTTGGACTTTTAAGCTAAATTTTGATTGGTTCTGGTAGGGGATGTGAAGGGCCATTTACTTACACCAAGTATTTATCAAAAAAATTAAGCCTTAATAGTCAAATCTACATCAAAAATTTATGGCATTCTTGGAAAAAATGTAGTCTAGGAAAATGATTTTTTGAAAATTGTCCTCCCATAATTTGAATGTTGATTTACATCTTGACCATTGAATAATTTTTTGACCAATCATGGTCGTTGGTTTTGGTGGAATAGGGTTCCATGTTTTTATTTCCTATTACGGTGCTGAGAGAAGTTGGAGGTTGTGGTAGTGGGCCGTTGTGAAATGTTCCTTCTTGTTGGTGTTCATGATGCTTGGAAATTTAAAGGTTATGGTGAATGGGAAGCTATCAAGCACTCCCACCTTCACTAAGTGCACAAATGATTATTCAAAAGCAATTTTAAACCAAAAGTTAGATTAAACCATTACAAAAGCATTGAAATGAAAATGTGCCCAATGGTATGCTCTAGTAAGAAAACAATACTTTTAGTTGTCCCAGTTGTATGTAAATTGAAGTTATAGGATATGTAATTTAGCATTAGGAGGACCCTTCACCATTTTACACATGATACAGGTGTCTTCTTCATTTCCAATTGATCCCAATGTTTCAATATTGTGCTTGTTAATTTTCAGAAAGATTGATTATCATACAAAAAAAATATTGGGGTTACATGTCTATGCTAAGCTTTGTCCAAATCTAATTGTGTCGTTAATTTATGTGTTTGGAACATTGTTGAATTTAAGCCACCAAAAACCCTAAAAACCTTGTGTTGTCTACAATAGGTGGAATTTGCTGTTGTTATATTCCAACATTAACTTTGGTCTTTAGACTTCTCTTTTCGCTCACTCATGCATTGCCAGACTTCCTTTTGTCTAAGTACTATGACTATTATAATTTGGACAAACAACTGGGGTGTAACTTTTGATCTACAACTGGGTTTTTGACCTTTTCTACATTTCTAGATTTAGGTTGCATGAGGAAATTTAAGTTGTAATTCAAGCTTTGGAATCTATGTCGAAAACTTATGCAAACTGTGTGAAGTTGACCTAAAGGTTAAGTTACAGTGGAGAACATTGTGTTGTTATACTTACATCATCTATGCTTCAATTCATAATTTGTGGCAATGTCTACGCATTTTTTGTTTCATAAGTCTAAACATTTAGTTTTTTTTTAAGGATAGATGTTTTCTGACATGTAGTGACACGCTCCCAAGTCCCTAATTAGACCCAAGATGGGTCTAAGTTACTCACACAACGGAATTGTGAGGAACTTGGGCACGCCCCCAACTCTCAGCACTAGAAGGGGTAGAGGGGCGTGTTGAAACTTCGGGATGGGATTAGGAAGAGTGACAAGCTATTCACTTACTCGAACCTGCATCAAACCAACCAACAAGTTGGTTAGTTCACTTTTTGGAACACCCGTGGTGCTAAGATAAGCCACGGGCAACTCTGGACTCATAAGACTCACCACGGCCCGGACTCGGGGGAAGCCACCACCTTCCCCCATATAGTATACTTTGTGCCTCTCCGCGGCACCCACATCCAAATGGCTTTTTGTCCCAGGACTCCCAAGTAGAAGTCCCGAAACTATCCTGGTTTGGACTCCCTAGACTTTGCACAATCATAACTCTTTGCTTAGACCTCCAATTGGGATGAGCTCTAATGAAAACTTGTAGCTCTCCTCGAGAGCTTTCCAACGGTGTGTTGCACTCCACCTGCACGCACCGGGGTCGAGAGTCAAATTGCCAGTTTCACTCCCGGCCTTTCTTTTTGCCATAACTTGTGCTGCAAATGTCCAAATGGCCCATGCAAGGCCATTTTCAACATTTACATTTCCCTAGCTTTCCAATGATATAATAAAATGCCCTAATGTAAAGTGTTTTGACCCCTGCAATCGAATTCTGAAGTATTGGGAGTCCCAAAGGACTCCCAAGACCCAACTTTGGGAGTGTGAGTTTCATCCTCACACTCTCCCAAAGTAAGGTTGCAACATGTAATGCTTGTGAGGCATTCTTGCACACCTTCAACATGAAGATATGCATTCACAAAACTCGCTTGGAAGTGCAACTACCATGTAGTTATAATCTAACAAGTGAGGTGGTTCAATGTAATGCAATGAAATTCACTAAGAATCTAATGCGTTGTGTCCACTTGGAAGATACAAAGACATCATGGGAGAATCGTAAGTCACCATGATGGAATGTGAAGGGGCATTATGTTGATGTTCATTCAATGTCACGTTTGATGGTTGAACCCCTTTTGTTCCATTCGTCATAACATCTACACACAACCTCCTAATCTAACATGCATTAGATTTTTGAAAAGTTAATTTAAAAAAGAGCCATGTTACAAAATCTTATAATTTATTTTTATTTTTTGATCAAGAGTTAAGCCTTGGGACTAAAAATCACTTTGCTTAGATTGAGGAAAAAATAAACAAATTCAACCCCCTCTACTTCCGACAAGTGTAACTCCCTTACAACAAACCCAATGATGTTGAAATTCGGAGAGAACCTTTTACACCTCTTAAACAAGAATTGTTTTAAGTTTGACACAAATCCAATGGTGGATTTGGGAGGAAAACCTATTTGAAATAAAACTCCAGAAGCTTTGTCATGGAAATCCTTCCATGAACTCCCCTACAACACCCTCTATTCTCAGCAAGTGTAGCTCCCTTACAGCCAAACCAATGATGCTGAAATTTAGAGAGAACCTTTTACACCTCCTAAACAAAAATTATTTTAAATTTGACCCAAATCCAACGGTGGATTTGGGAGGAACAACTATTTGAAATAAAACTCCAGAGGTTTTGTCATGGAAATCCTTCCATGAACTCCCCTATAACACCCTCTACTTCCGGCAAGTGTAGCTCCCTTACAACCATACCGATGATGCTGAAATTTGGAAAGAACTTTTTGCACCTCCTAAACAAGAACTATTTTAAATTTGACCTAAATCCAACGGTGGATTTGGGAGGAACAAATATTTGAAATAAAACTCCAGAGGTTTTGTCATGGAAATCCTTCCATGCTTATTTCTTGCACACATCTTTTTCATGAACAACACCTTTCCACACATAAGAACTAATCTTTTTCTCACACATTCCTTTTCTTCCTTTCCCCTTCCCTCAACACAAGATACTCCTCTCTCCCTTGGTGAGCCTCCATGACTTTTCCTTGAACTTGTTCCCCTTGTCCAATGGAAGCTTCGAAATCCTCCCTTCTAATCAATGGCCTCCTCATCCTTCAAGAGCGAATGAGAATTGAGAACGATTTGCCCTCCAATTGATTTTAGGATAAGAATTTTTGGGCCCAATGAAACACAATAAATATTCCATCTTCCAATTAAATCGAATGGCAATCCTCATGATAATGGGATTGAAGGATTCATCATTCCCCTTATATTGGATATCTTGATGAGGTTCTTGAATTTGATCCTTATCCTTTCCGTCCGTTGACCCTCACATCCTACTTTTTCATCCTAATTATTTCAAGTAACTAACTACTACGACAATTTATCAGTAGTAACAAGTAAACATCCTTGAGTCCTTACTTGAGTAAATTAATTCAATGGTTGAAGTAACATCCCTGCATACCATTTACTCTTTTGATATCCCCTACTTATTTTTTCTTCCATGCACTAATTAATTATGTAGTACATAGTAAATTGGAATTAAAATTTACATCATCAAAAACCCCCACATACTTCTAGATCCACCATCGAAATTAAGGTTTAATGAATCCATTAGATTTAGGATGTTCAATTTTTCATGAGGTTCCACTGTCACTCCCACACCTTACACTTACCTTAATTTGTTAAATAGAAAAGCCTTGACCCCTTCTGAATGCAAATACCCCATTATCTCTGTTACCCTCTTGGTTTTTATTGATGCGGGTGAGAATTTAGTCATGGCGAATGATGTCGCTATGCTTTCAAATCCTCGAGTTTCACTAGTAGAAAAAAAAAACTTGAAAAAACACCACTTGATGTGAATATCTTTCAACGGTCGCACGAAGAAGAACCATCTAGAAGAGTGATGTGCACTTGAATCGATCGTTCGGCATGGGATCGTCAATTGTCTACTAACCCACATGCTTTAGCAATCTATTTAGAATTTGTTCCTACTTGTGGAGCCGCACCAAAAAGGTTTGAAGAGTGTGAATGTGAAAACGACGATGTTCTTTGTCATTATCAAACTTGGGTTCCCTGTGATGGCCATTATCGTTAGCTATGAGGCCCAATCAATCCCCTTTCCATGGAGCATTGAACCAAATACCTAGCTCACACCATTCGTCACGTTCTAGAGTTTTTGCAATTGTGATCTATCCCTTAAAGTTGTTTACTAAGTTGTAATTCACTTGAAGCCACTCAAGTGGAAATGTTAATATTTAAGTTTGATTTTGATTCTATTTAAGAGTCTGATAAAAATGAAGACTAAATAAAAATGTATTAAGACTGCATCCTAAAAATCTTTCAAGTACATCATTCGTGCCTAAAGATTATTCTACAAACTAACTTAATATTGTCATGGCAAAATGTTATTATTAATTATGGGCTTGTATTCCCAATATATCAATAATTCACATCTAATTTTACATCCCCTTTCCCTTCTCTACAACATAAAATAATAATGCACTTAAAAAGGTTTACTAGGTCCTAAAATTAATTAAGCCTTGCATCAATTTAAATAAAAGAGTCTTCTATGCTGAAATATCCAAAGGTAAATTCAACTCTTAATAATTATTACTTAGAGGTTTATTAATATTCAAATCATTAATACTGAGGAAACTATGGAACTAAAGATTAACAATTTGTGGTATTATAATCCATGATTCACAGTGGTCTCCAAATACATTAAAGAATATCTTTAAGTGCTTAACTTGATCTCAAATTAATGTTATTCTTATGTAGGGACTACACTAGAGTGTGGTGGAGTTGAGCAATGAATTAAAAGCTAGAGTATGGAATGACTAAACCACTATGGAAGATATGGACTTAGCTATCCACACAAGTATGCAAGGCTAGAAATTTGTGAAAATGAACTTGAGGTAATAATGAATGATCTTTTATAGACTACATGACAAACAGTATGTTGATCATGGAGATGTCCATTATGAATTCTATTTCTTTAATATTGTAGTTTTGTTTTGAGGATGCACCAAAAAAAAAGTTGAATTGAAGGGGGTTTGAACAATATACTGTTATAAATTAATGTTTCATTATCCATCCTTCATGGATTATGTTATGTTGGAGAATGCAAAAATGAACTAGCAAGTATTCTCAAAGCCTATTAGTTTCAACAACATCATTCGTCATGTGGCCCAACAAGCCTTTTCTACAAAGTCTTTCCATAGATTTTGAAAAATTAGGTAAGTAATAGTCAATTTTAGACAATAAAATTTGTCACAATGTTTTTTTGTGCTCAATGTTATTAGCTACTTGGATGTTAGAAGCAATCCCAACATGTAAAGGATCCTTGACCTACTCTATAAATAATTTTATGTTTTATGCATCTATCATGTCTCCTTTAGATAATGGGTGTTATGGGTGCAAAGGGGTTCAATGCAATTAATGGATTAACTGTGGATGTTGCAAAAATGGACACATGCTATTAGGGATCTTCACCTTTTATAGAAAGTTTCATAGCTCCCTTATTATCATACTTTATTAAGTGCAAAAGTGATATACTAAAAGGGAAACACTTTGTTTGTTAATTATGTGTAATTGAATGGCATTGAACGCCCATTTAAATTATTATGTACAAGCTTTTTCTTTCTAGAGTCCTCTACCTGCTTAATTATATCATCTAAATCAAATCTAAGGTGGCTTGGTCTCCAAATATAATGTGAATGACCAAGATTTTTAGCTTGAAGTTGCATGCTTGAATTAAAGGTAAAACTTGGAGTGGCAGGTGATGGTAGAAGTTGATTGTGGATTTAGGGTTGAAGATTCGGAGCTTCATGAAGATTTGAAGGAACATGGGGTCCTTTCCAAAGCTAGTTGTAGATTTGGCATGTGAACTTGAATACATTGTTTTGAAGAGAAGCATCCTCTACTGAAAGCTATAGAGCCAAAATAAACATTTTTTTAGAGACTTGCTGCAAAATGTTTGAAGTCTCTACAGTGGTAAACGCCTTAGTGGAAAGTGGTTAGCAACTTTTTCCTTTCATACATATCCTACATTTAAATTGCATAAAACTAAATGAAAGATGATTACATGTGTAGAGGACATCTTATGAACATGGTGACTTCACAAACCATGAATCATTGTTCAATTCTATGTGTCAAATGGTTTGGTATATATTGTTTTTGGCCAAGATTTGAAATTTTTCCTTCTAGACTAAAAATGAATATTTAATTCATGTGTTGATTACATGATGGCATGAAATATGGGTAAGTTCTATCTTGCACGCTGCTTGAATTAGTGATTGGTTTATGAAAATTACACATAGAATGTTATAGGGCATGCTAACCAAAGTATCTAGTTGCTACCATTCATTGTGATGCAAGATGATGAAGCTAGTGGCAAGATTGGTTCATAGTCATTGGCATTACTATGAAGGCAATGGTATGATACTTGTAAGAATTATTGTCCTATTCATTACATTGTTGATGCAATGGTTACCTTCAAATTAGATTAATTTGTGGATTTCTTTCTACCATCTCATCTACATGCCATGAATTTTTTTTCTTACATGTACATTAAACAGTATAATGATTACATTTGGATCAATGTAATGTGATAGACAAGTTTTTATAGTTCATTTGTGTTTATAATTAGGTCTTCAATGATAACCATAATCTAAGGAAATGATCTTAAATTCATTATTTCCATTGATGTGTTGCGCACTATAAACAGTTTAATCTCACTTTGTGATTAATGTAGTTTGGGGTACACTTCAATCTTTCAAAGCTTACCAAAATCTAGTGAGTCTATTGCTATCCACATCCACCATTCTTGTGTTTGTTGACTTAATTTGCTATTCTACAATGTAATATTTCTAGGGCAATTCAATGTCGAAGTAGCATTGAAAGTTGCAACATGTGACAACAATTGTTACTTAACTAAACATTTACCATCCAAATCTGTGAATTAGGTTAGAGCAACTTTTACACCCTTTTGTAGATCTTAGATATTAAGCACATATTTGCAAAATTTGAACAAAGTTGTAATATGTTTAGGTTTAGTGGTTATTAACAAGTTTGTTGGTTTTCATAGTTAATCTAGTTTATAGCATAACTACATAAAATTACACATCTCATTTGTGATGGTTATGTTGGTTTTGGTTAAATTTTCTTTAGCTTGCATCTAACATCAAATCTCTTCTATCTTATAATAAAATAATAACTAAGTAAAATGCACAGTGGGTAGGTCCAGAGGGTCAATTATTTTAGTTTATTGTTACATCTAATATTTTCATCAAGGGGTGACAATGATGGTACACACTAGACAATGAAATGGTGAGGCAACTCATATTTGCCTAGACGTTGTTGCTACAAGGAGATCTACCTAGAATGATTGTGCAAGGAGGTTTAGAGAGCAATAAAGATTTTAGATGTGAATTGCAGCGGCCATTATTGTTAAACCTACTAATCAAATCATTACATATTTCAACGTAAATAGGTCAACTAGAAAATTTGTAGAAAGAATGGTTAAGAAGTGGTTTTACCAAACTACACAAAGAGGTCTAGAGTACCAGAAGTTGTTGTTTCCTATGATTTTGAAGAAACCAATTTGGAAAGATGTATTGCCAAATTTTGTCTAACTGGAAAATGCTCATAACACTATGTAGAGCTTATCAAGAAGATGGCAATATGTCAAAGGTAACCACTCCAAAGATGACCAATGTGTTCAAAATGTGTTTATTCCTATGGTGGCGTCGAGTTCCTTTATTAACATTCGCGAAACTAGTTTATTAATAGGGATTCATCAAAGAAATTTCAAAAGAGGGATGGATAGGTGGTTGGGTCTTGAGTCCCACATGGATAGAGCTCTTTGGGCTTTATGTGATAGGGCAAAAAGGAAAGATGTTTTATCCTTGGAGGTTTATAACGTGGTTGTCAAGTTTTTGATTGATAACATTCAAGTCAATCCCAACATGAAAATGTTGTAAGGAGGCAACTTGCTCAAAAATCATGGGAGTCACATCTAACCCACCTTCTTTTGGAATCCCAAGTATGTTTCTCTTTTACATGACACACCATTAATGCAGCATTAAGTTTATTGACATCACATGTTTCCATGACATCTATATAGGGGTTGCAACAAATGTTTGAATTGATCAACTAGATTAGAACTATGAATTGATTCCTTCCTTATTAATTGTTTATCATTGAAAAAAAATTTGAAATACCTAATTCAAGCCTTCATGAATATCCATGACCACTTACTTCATTCCTATTTTACATTGTTGATCTAGAATGGCCTTAGTCTTGGAAGTCCTAGTATTCAAGTTTTCCTTGTAATACTTGAACATTTGGGCATTCTTGAGTTGATTACTTTATGTGGGTCCTTACCAAGTATGAATTTTCCTTTTTGTTTCCTTCAATTTTTTATGCAAGGATCATGATTACTAGTTATTGTAATCTATACTTAAAATTTCCTGTACAAATAGGAAGCATACATCATGTTTACTATAACTTTTAATGATATTATTAACATTTCCTTTATGATTTCTATTTTCAAGTATGTTTCCAGCTTAAAAAAGGATTTGGCTACATGTTTCCTTATGTAAATAATGTAAGGAAGTAGCCATTTCCTTATGGTTTTTTCCTTTTTACTTTTCCTTTACTTATTGTTTTGTTCAATATTTGGAGTCAATGGATTTTATTTTTATTTTTTTCTAAAATGAACCTAGTTCCTAATACTTTTTGCTTCCTAATTAAAGACAGATTTCCTTATCATTGAAAACAATTTTCATGAACTTGTACTTCATTTTTCCTAAAGGTCATGATCAAAGGAAACAAAATTGTTCCTTATACTTGTATGCAAGTCTTCAAGGATTGACATTAATTCTTGCTCATAGAACTTGCAACTATCTTTTTACACTCACTTTGTGGAGTAATCATAAGATGTGCAAATAAGGTTATGAACTTTCGAGAGGTTAAAGCCATGGTTCATCAAAAGATTGAAAGAATTCAATTCTTGTTGTTGCAACTACCATGTACAAATGGCAGAGTTGAAAGATGGATACAACTCAATGCATGCTAGGCTTTTTCATCAAACTACATGTGAAACTTGTGATCTTTGTAAGCCACTTGGTGAAGTAGCATGTGTTGCTAACAAGATAGTTATGACTAGTGTGCAAAATATGTGTGACCAAATTCTTTATCCAAAAGGAGCAACATATGAGTTTCACAAGTTAAAATGCATTCAAGGTGATTGTTTTGCTTGTGGTATTTCAACATTGCAAGTTTATCTGAAATTGACATCAATTATGTGACAACAATTTCAGGGCGTCAATTTGAGAAAGTTCTGGTGGGAAGGTCAAATGATGGCAAAGATCAACATGCCTTTCGTCTTGAGTATAAATAAAACACTTCCTCATGTGATGATTACATTCTTGAAGCCAAAGTTGAAGGAATTTGTTGTTCACAACTTTGAGGCAAAGTGGCAGGATAACATGTTTAAATTGTGTTTGTAGAATGTATCTTTTGACTAGATTCTGTCAATTGTGGATTATGTTGAAAACTATTCTTTCCAGTGGCAAAATGAAATATAATCTCAACATTGGTTTAGTTTTCAAGTCACCATCCTTGTGCATTTATCTTTTAGAGTTCGTGAACATTGGGATGGGAACCTTGACACTAGGATTGTGACAAAGTACCACTTTTATATTAGCGATAATAAAGTGCATGACAACTTGTTTTTGCAACAGTGTTTTGGGCTACACAAGCAATACCTCCAAAACCAAAGCTACCCACTCCTTGTAGAACATGTTGTGTTTTTAGATGGATGTTCCTCATAATTCAAATGTGGAGTTTCTCTTTTATGTTGCACATTATCCATCACCAACCAAGCGTGAAGAATTGCCTCTTGGAACATGCATGTAGTGGAATTATTTTGGTAGTGGACATGGTAAAGGAAGGTGGGATGGAGCTAGACCCTCTATAAAACAAGCCTTGAGGTCTGAACAGGCTAAACCCAATGGTGTCTAGCTTCATAATGCTGAGGACATTGTGAAGTTCCTATAAGGGCATTTTAATCAAGAGCATGTAGGTTATACACAAGTGCGGAGAGATGTTCACCGTTTGTTCTATGAAATCAAACTTGCTAATGTGAATTGAAAGCAACAAGTTAATGCACACATAGTTGTAGAAATGCCTAGCTTGCATCAAGTACGTAATGTTGGATTAAATAAGATCTCATTATACATATGGAACTTTTCTTGTTTTTGCAAGTTTTGTATAGATGGTGGTGATGGTCCATGTGACCATCTTGATTATGTGCCAAGGTTCTCTTTGATTTGATTGGTGCCTTGTAGACCAAAGGATGTTAAAAATAAGATTAAGGAGGATAATTGCTTAATTAGCAATGATAGAGAAATGTTGGTGAACATTTTGCAATCATTGTTATGGAAGATAATATCAAAGGTGATGACTTTTGGATACTTATATGTGAAGAAGATTTGGCTATGGTTGACGAGGTCAACAAGGTTGATTAGTGGGGGTAGGAAGTATACAAGGGAGAACAAATTATAATAGGGAAATACTACAAAAGACAAGGGCATAGCTTGCAATTTATGTCTTGTGTGATGGAGGGCCAACTTTCATTTACTCACATTTAGTGATTGTAGCCAAATTTAGTACGATTGTTGTAAGACACAGATAAAGGGGCGGAAGGATTGGAGTTCAAGTATACATTCTTCCCATGGATGCTTTCAACCATATTCAATCCATGTTAAGTGCAACATGATAATGGTATCATTATGCCCTCTTGTCTATAAATGGCTTAGAGTTTTTAAATAGGTCTTTAACTTGTGTGATATATTGTTATATTGCATAGTTATTAGGTCAATTACTTTAATTCCACTAACTTTTGTTATTTTTAGAATCAATAGGGTTCATATGGGCTCATGTGAAACTTTGTGAGACACAACAAATTTCTTTATCATCTTGTCAACACCTTGATAACACAATTTATTTTTTTTCTAATAGGTAACAACTTGGAGTAAGACAAGATCTACCACAAAAGTAGGATAAGATGACAATGTGAGTTCACAAAATCTGCCATAGAAGTTGTGATATATAAAATTACTTTGGATTTAACTTCAATTTCTTGCAGAAATTTTGGACACAATTTTGTCACATGAGGTTACTCTCCACTAGAACATGTAGGTTTTCAACTTGGTTGGTACCATGCGTTTGACGAAAATATTGCAATTTTATGGGCAACTTTGTTCTAAATGTTGGTAGGCTTCATATCATATCAAAATTAATATCTTTATATTCAACCTTTCAATTTTATGAAACTATTAAGTTTCTATAATGACTTATAGCAGGCATGTTTTTAATATCATTGTAGCTTATCCTAGATTTAGAGTTGATAAAATTCCTTTGTGTTTTTTCCTATCCTTTCTTATAATTTGCACAAATGAACTAGCACTAGGTCCCACAAATTAGTGATCTAGAGAATATCTAATTATTTATTTGTAATTGTGTATTTTAATTCTAGTGACATTATTGTGCTTGCAAATTGACATCCCAATCTTTTTTCTTTTGGTCAATCACAAATTGTATTGGAAATTTGTTTTGCAAATCATTTTGGCATAATCATGGGGTACCAAAGCTATACCAAACCTTACCTATAGAAGGTCCCGGTATGCAATTTCTCAACTATCTCTTAGGAGACATCTCAAAGCCCTTGACACATTTGAATTTTTAACTTAAAAGAGGATAAAAAGGTCGATAACATTGAAAGCATTGTGCATTTGGGTTAATTGAACTCTATGTGTTTTCTTCACAGTAGAAATGTGAATATGAAACTTTTTAAATTATTTAAAAACTTGGCAATGGATAACCTACACATCAATGTTTTTAGAGTTTCATTGAAAGGACATGTTAATCAATGTGGATCAAATAAGAGTACACAAAAATTTCCAGGACATGTGATTATTATGGGACCTATCACCACACAATTTAATGACTATAATGTAGGTTGTAGTGAATTTTGTTGTCCTTCTCAAGGTCTAAAATTTTTTGTATGAATTATATAACTCTTTTATTTTGTATTGTCTATTGGAAGAGACCCTGGGTGACACCTACAAACTAGCTACAAATTGTTTAACCATTTCATGAACCTTGGTCAAACAATTGCATTTGCAATGTATAATCAAAGGTAATGATTTTGATGGTCTTACCAGCTTTGTAAAGGAGATAATGATTCACCAAGGATAAAGTTGACTCTTGTTATGCTTAGTGTATGTCCCCTACCCACCCTTTGAAATAATATTTGCTTTGATTAAGGAAAACCATAATAGATGGGGATTTTTAGATTTTGTCAACAAAAATGGTAAGGGTTTATGGACTTTTATTTTAGTTGGTAGAAGCCTCTAAATTCATCACATGTTCAAACCAAATACACAATGAAATGAAAGCCAATTTTCATTTATTAGAAAGATCTAGAATCCATTGAAAACTTGAGAAATTAAATTGTGATTTCCTTTCACAAATCTCCAAACATATTGAACTCAAAAGATCTATTTAGATCAAATTTTCACTCATCATATACATATATTTTTAATTTTTTTCCCTTCATAATCTTTCTCCCAAAAAATCTATATTGACAACAAGTTCCTTAGTATCAACAAATAGACAACAACAATTTCATTCTTTATTGGGGGGTTTTTTTTTTGCTATTTGAAATGTGTTTTCATAGCTATGAGCTGATGAAACTTAGTTCTAAGAGCTCTGGCAATTTCTCGAGTTTGAATAACTCTACAGTCATATGTGATCTTGTGTGATTTTATGTGATAAACTATGTAGCCATTCCTTAACATATCTTCCTAAACTCTAAAATGCAAATGCCTTCAAAGAAATGCCTATCATTGTTTAGTTTTCAAATAGTTGTTTTATTATGGCCTCCCAATTTGTTGCAAGAAGTCTTTGCTTGCACATTTTTTCTTTTTCAATCCCCTTGTATGTCAAGTTAGTTTCTTGTTTGTTGCCAAGTTTGGTAAATTCTAAGAGAATGGTGTTTGCAATGGTGGTGGTGGTTTCATTCTTCTTCTACCTTTCAAAGTTTTGATGTTGTAGAATTTTGCCTAAATGTGCTACTTATTTATTGTGGTTTAAATGGCAATGGTAGTCATGTTTGGGTGTTTTTTGGATATATATTCACCACAATTTTCTTTACATGGAAAAGATGTCAAGAGGAAGGTATCATCAGTATTGACAATCACATAATGATTTTGATTCCTTAGATGAGTCCTCCTCATATGAAGATATAATATGCCTTTTGCATTACGCCAAACCTATGAATGATGGAGATGATGAAGCCACTTCTGCAATAGCAAAACCTCTAAGACCCATCTTGAGAGTAGGAATGCATCCATTAAGCCTATAACCATCTGTAGATACTCTGAAGACATGGAGGATGAAGATAAGTTTGGGGAAAGGCAAGCTTTTCTACAAAAAAAAAATTTCAACCTCTTAATGTGCCCAAACACCCAACCCACAAATCATGCAAACCTCTTCAATGCAACCCAAGTATGTCAAAGCACCCAAAGATGTCACAACAATCTTTAGCTACTCTAATTACTAGGATAAGGAAAATGAGTTTGTGGAGCAATCAACTTCTTCAAAGAAATGGTATCAAACCAAGGATTGTGATTTGGTTTCATCTTTAGCCATCTCAATCCAATTCCTGGTGACAAAAGATAAACCTTAACTTTGAAAAATGTGAGCACTCTCACAACTCATAATGTAATAATAAAAGCAAGAGTATTGGAGTTTAAGAACATAAAGAAAATTGGGCAATGAGTGATTTGTAATCCTATGCAATGCACAAACCATAGGAGACTATGTCCACCATCAAGCATTATCAATGGACCACTTGACACTGGAGGTGTTATTTTGCTGCTCTACAATACTACTTTTCCTCTCAACAAATGCAAGTTTCTTGGTGTTATTTGGATAAAACTTAAAATAATTGGACTACAAATGAACCATCAATAGAGATAATAACATGATACATCTGATTCACTTGGTAAAACTTTTTAAACATATTACTCCAAGTTCAAAAAATCAACAAAACAAATAAATAATGTCGTTCATATATGTTGTAGGATATGCCAAAGTTATCTAATTGGAAAATATGTCAAAGTTCAAAAAATGTCCAACATTGTTCTTAAGCTACTATGAAATGATATACGTTAAGTATTAAACGTAAACAATGTAAGAGATCATTTTCTCCCATGCTTGTGGCGAGTTTTTAAACTCTTGGAAGGACTACTAGCCATCAACTTTTGAACCTCTTTACTTGTTCCTATTTTCAGTCCTATTGATTTTGTTAATAATGTGGCTAGAGTATCAACTGGTGCTTCCACCTTAATGACCTTTTTTGGTAAATTGGAAGGAATTGCTAGTTTTTTCCTCTTAGATTTGGCTAGTTTCTATGATGTGCATTAAAGACTATAGTACCATTGTCCACAATAGGTAGATTATGACCAAGATTAGAACTTGGACCAAAGAAAATGTCTTCACATTGTGCTATTACTTCTAGAAAAACTAAATTTGGGTGACCTTCATTATCAGGTACTACATTTGAAACTAAAGGAAGGTTAAGTATTTTTACTTCAAAAATTAAAAGGAGGTCAGCCTAATTAGGTACTATTTTTGAAATTAAAGGATGCAGACTATCACTAGAAGGTTATACTTCCTTTCCATTTACCTTAAAAGGAAGGTAGTCACCTTCATCATCAAAATATTGTTCATTAAAATGTAAAACAGAATCCTCACTCACTACTTGCATGCCCATGTCATGTAATGCAGACATAACATATTTTCTTTTGGGTATATATTCATGAGGGATGATATTGAGCAAATCAAACTCACCATTACTACTAGTTGCTTCAGTAGAATTGAAATCATGTTTTATAAATGTGCCTATGTCCACACATGATGTTTGTTCCAGTCTATGATTTCTATTTAGCTTTTTGTTATTGTAGAAAACTTTAAGGGTGATTAAAGAATTGAATGTTTGAAAAAGACCTAATGGCTTTAGTTGTGAAACATGAATGGGTTCTACTAGCAATACCTCCCTTGCCTTTGTAATCACAACAAAGCAAATTGGACACATGTAGATGGTTTAAGCACATGGTGAACAAACTCCTCCATGTCCACGTGGCTACCAAAAAAATATGAAAACCTAGCATTAGAACCTTCACATGCTTGCCAAAAAAACAACAAGAAACCTTGAATTGTCTCCAAAGTTCAATGTAACAACTTGGACATGGCAAATTCAAATAAAGGGGAAAAATCTAATAGAAAACCATGGGAAAAGAAAACACCAATATTACAAGATCTAACTAACCTCCAATGTCAACTTCAAGTTGTGTTGTAGTAGGAGTACATTGTATACTTGCTAAAATAACAACATTTTCTTTAAAAGAGGTAGACAAGGTTGGAGACATGGTGTGAGTAGACTTTCTTGTCTTTCTATGATGTCCATAATGAGTTGTAAATGCACCATACTGACAAGCCATCTGCACTAATGACTACAGATAATCAACAAGTATGTAATAACAAAAGATATTATAACAATTCAACAAATACTAATAACAATTTTTTTGATTATGTAAGAACTAGGAACTACAAATTAGGAAGCACATGAACTAATAGGATCTAGGAATCCACTTTCAATATCTTGAACTTTTATTCCTATAACTTCCTTACACATACAGAGAAATTCATTTCATAAGCCACAACCATGAAGCTCCAGGAAACAAGATTCCTAGAACTTCAAGACTAGGAACTATCTTCTTAATGCCTCTTTTGCTTAAGCCAAGAATGTCTCAACATTCCTATCTCACCATTTTATCCAAGAATGAAAACCTACAACAAATGAAATTTGAAAAAGTACAAGGAAACTATTGAAAATTGCTTTCTTGTGAAAGTAATCAGTTTAGAATAGTTTATGACCCTTTCATTATTTCATTCATGTACAACAATTTGCAAGAAGTTTCAATTCCATAGGTTCCTAATAATTAGCTTTTATTGCATGTAAATTCCTATTAGTTAAATTAAGATTACGAAATAAAAACTAGTTACAGGACTTTTGAAATGTTCTACTAACTCTTTACAAAATGTGAATAAACTACAAAATTACAAGATGGCAAAATACTGTGAATTTGTAGGATCAGATTCTATATTTGAAACAACACACAAATTACTTACAAATTGTTCAACATTTGCCAAATTCAACTTGAATTTTAAAAACACACCTATACAAATCATTTGACCCAATGGAATTTGTTGAGAGATGCCTAGGTCTGCCATACCTTCCATCTTTTTCATTAAACCAAACACCTTAATTTCGAGTGCACCAAATCCCCATGAGGAACACCACTTGGTGTTAAACACCTCCTCACAATTTACATACTTGTATTTTTTTTGAGGAAACGACATGTATGCATAAACACCATGGGTGATAAGTATGACCACATGAGGCAATGCAAATGTCATTGAGATAGAACTCATCACAAACTAAACAAGGTTCGACATTCACGATCTTGATAGACTTGGATGGAACGAATGGCCTAGAGATGGGAAGTGGTTGGAAATAAGGACTTGCTCCTATTTTCATGTGTGAAACTTGTTTTACTAGCATGCTCACAAGATTTTGGGCAAGCTTCAAGCTTTTGAAAAAAGAACTTAAGGTTTTTGTACATTCAGCAATAGTAGAATCACATAGAAAGAAAAAACTTTCAAATGCTTACAACTTCCCCTTAGCTTGCTGCCATGTTTTTTTTTCATATTTAATGTTTTGCTATAGTTATTCCAACCTTTGTTTTGTAGGACTATGAAGAGCCAAATTGTCACTAGTTTGTACCTCAAGAGGTGGTAATAATGAACAAGATTCACCATCCACAGACATTGAAAAAGACATCACAATATGCAAATCTTCTTGGACTTTTTCCAATTCATTTAGTGTTTCACTATGAATCATAATCCTATTGCCTAAGAGTAATTAAGCTCTCTTCTGATCATGTTCTCTTTGTAACATGTCTCCCTAAATTTCCTCTATTCTTTCTTTCAATCCTTGCATACACATTTGTTTTGAAATCAACAACTCAAAAACTTCTAACATGTCTTTTGGATTGCATGCACACATCATTATTGAAGGCAAGGATGAACCGAACTACAAATGGTTGTGTAGCATGCTCCTACTTATAGAACTTGGCTGCAAAGATTTTGATTCAACCTTCACCCATTTCAAAGATCCCAATTTGACCTTCACCCATTTCAAAGGAACTAGTTCGACCTTCATTGGCTTCAAACGGTGCAATGCATTCAACCTTGAAGTCCCAAAAGGAGGAAGATGAGATCTTCCAAAAAACTAACCATGAAGTTGTTTTCCTCCAACATTAATGGCTACAACTACTTTTGCACTTCTTGAGATAGACGAGCCAATAGTTAAGCTTGATGATTTTCCGCCTCCACACAAAACATCAACTTGCTTTAGAATGGGTGGCAATGCCCTTTTCTTTTCCTTCACAACTTCCCTAGCAACTTGCAAAGCCACACGTTTTTCATGTGCAACAAAGGCATATGGTACCCAATTCAATTTGACTCCTTTTCTTTGGCCACCAAATTGTGTGCAAACTCTAAGGTAATAATCTCATTCAACACGATTCTATATAATTCTACAATGACATCCTATAGTTTTTTCCATGTGTTTAGCTTGTACTTCCAACCATTTTTGTCAAACTTAGGGTCAAGCATTTGATAGACCTTTTCTTCTAAAACGTTTGACTTGCCAAGACATTTAATATTGCCACCAAAGCCTCTCAACCGTTGCTCTTGGATAAAATACTTCAAGTCCATGTTTTTTTCCTACCAACATCCATGAATGATCCACTATTGCAAAGATCAAAAAAATGTCCAACATCTAGCATCATAGATAAACTTGAACTTCAGCATTATCTTGATAGAAATAGAACCCAAATTACAACCAAGAAACTCAACGCAAATTTGACACATTTCAAAATTTTGTGAAAACACATACCATCACCATCACCATTGTAAATTGAATGTGTCATTCAAACATGCGATGATGAAACAAATTGCAATATTCAAACAATATTTGCATGGACTTAAAGACTATAAAAAATGTGTGGCAATTTTGAGCCTTCTCATGAAAACAACAGAAGATGGCCATGGCAGCAAAAACACCACAACACAATTGAACATTGAAAACATTGACTAGAGTTTCAATAGAACAGACTATTTTATGATGGCCCTTAATCAATTCTAAAATTACAAGTTTTGTGCAAGGTTAAGTTTGTATTTTTATTTATTATGTGGTTTTAATGCATATTTTATTTTATTTTATTTATTTAGTCTAATTAGTTTTGCTCAAGTGACATCCAAGAGGTTGAAGCACCTCCATATGTTGATTTTTTTTATGGCAAACTTTTCACATTGTGGCTACAAAAAAATTCAAAAATTGTGAAATTTTTTTTTCAAAAAGTATAAATTCAAAAAAAGATGCCTAAAAAATGGAAAAAATCCCAAAACTTTCGAGAAAACAAAATTGAAAAACAAAAGATAATATTTCTTAGAGTTTTTTTGTTTGTATTATTTTATTTTAGCCTAAATTTATTAAATTTTGTAGGGTCCTATTTTTATTTATTTTGTGGTCATTACACAAATTTATTTGAAGTTTGTTGTTTTAATTTAATATGGGCACATGTCATTGGAAGCAAAATAAAGGTAAAGTTTGCAAAACATTATCTATTACACATTAGTGCACCACTTTAATAGTAATGACAAGTGAAGGATGCAAGTTGTGCACAAAGCAACAAAATGGCAGTTAACAAAATCAATGCAATCCCTAACTTATACCAAGAAAAATGATTGGGTCACAAAAATCATACCTAGACATCAACTTCTCCATCTAGCTCGCAAGTTTTAACTTTAACTTATCATGTTCAACCTGAATTTGACATAAAGAACATAAGTGAAAACAAAGGGTGTGCTTTTCCATTCATAATGTTAAGTAGAATTATGGCAATCCCTTTTTAAATAAGTGAAAATCTTACTATTTGTTACTTAGCGTTAGCACTTATGAAATTATTACTTTGGAATTGATATTATAGATTTAACATTACATGGATAGCAAATGTTGGGTGAGTCCAATCACTTGTGATTGCACAATAGTTTGAGCTAATGAGTCAAGTTGCCCACAATCCTCTATTAGCTATTTATGAATGCCCATATTGCTAGTTTCAAGCCATGTTATGTTTTGCTCCATCACCTACACAAAATCTAGACAAAAGTGTTGAGAATTCAAGCTCAACTAGTTAAGTTTCATTTGTTACTGGAGTAAGAAAGTAATTAAGTTACTTTCACAAGGTTGAATTATTTTTTTTACTGATTTTAGTTTGGTTATTTGTGGTTTGGTCTTTTAGTTAAATACCTTGGTGTTGATGGTTTGGTTCTTTTTTCTTCATTACACAAGTTTGTGTATTTCATGTGACAAGAACCTTGAAGAGTTCTTGATGTTATGTTTCGTGTTGTGAACATCATGTTATAGTTTCCTTTCAATAAATATTTATGTTTGCACTTGAATAGATCTCCTGTTTGTTAACATGATATCAGAGCTTAGGTTGTTTTGTAACCGAACATGGGGTGACCAAACAATGTTGCTATTCTGATCCTGATCCTGATTTTGTTTGCACCATCACTTGGTTAGCGGCGCATTACTTCTCATCACTAAGATGCTGCATGGCGGCTGTGCTGGTTTGATCATGGAGGCTCACCACACTTGAAGATGACGTCATAGAATTATGGCAAAGGAGGTGCTGGCATTGATGGTTTGAGGCGGTTGGAATGCAGGACGGCAATTCAAAGAGGAGGCGGCTAAACGTTGAAGGGGTGATCTTGGAAGTTCCAAGAGCTCAGCGGCAATTGAGGTCGGGTCCTGAGAGTTTGAAGAGGTAGAACGGGATAGGCAGTTCAAGAATGGTACAAAGAGGAAGTAGGAGAATTTTTCAGAGAGAAAGAGAGGAGAAGTGAAAGACTTTTGGGAAAAGAGCAGGAGCTTAGGAGAGTACTAGTTACTGATTTTCTTCCGCTACATTGGTGACTAGAGGATGGCTAGTTCCTGAGTTTGGTGAGAGTTAGATCGTGAGTGAGGATTGAGGTTGTAGACCGAGAAGGCTTGGGAAATGCATAGGATAGGCAGCTCAAGTGGTCTGCTTTTGGGGGAGCTCGATCGTAGACAGAATAGTCTTAGGACCACTTATCAACGTTCTGGGAAAATGGATGCGTGTGTTGGTGAAGACCTTTTGTGAAATCTGAACTATGAATTTTTTTCCTGGAAGTTTTGAGTAGGAAGTGTGTCTGCAGAGGTTCGGGCGAGTCTATTGTGCCCCAGTAATGAATCTTTCGCTTGGATCTGGATCAATGATGTTGCTAATGTTGTTCCTTTGATGTGTGTGTACCTGATGCTCGCTCTGTCAGAAGCAAGCAGAGCTAGAGGGGTCTGGTTGTTGTGTGGTCCCTCCCTTTTTGGTGACAGTTTGATTAGAAAGTTGAAAGAGATCTAGAGCTAGAAAGTCTCTAGAACTAGAGCTTGAGAGTCTCTAGTAATATCATAGGAGTTTGTCAGGTGCAAAAGAGAAACAAGGAAAGGAAAGAATGTGAAGATAAAGAAAAGAAAAGAAAAGAGGTGAGAGGATATCAACATATCAAGGGTTGTGGAAGTCAAATCCTTAAATCTAGATCTAATTCTTCTGTGAAAAGATCTTGGAGTGAAACTTGGAGAGATTATAGAAGACTATAAGACACTCCTATTCTTAAATTTTCAGAAGAAAAAGGATATGTTTTGTGAAAGTTATGAGCCTTTGAAGACTTTATGTTAGATTTGGTTTTTTGGTCATATCTCCTTTGTTTGAGTATTTTTGGATCTTCAGCTTTGAGATCATATAAATCATAAAGGAATATATATGTGAGAGAAATTTAATGTCATCTGGATTTGTATTTAGAGATATCCAAGCATTTAAAGTTTCAGTCTCAATTTTGAAGTTAGTTTATTTTGAAAGTGATAACTTTATATGGTCATCATCAATAAAGCTAAAATTTTGAGAAAATATAGAAAACATATATCTAATGTGTCTCCCAAAATCTAAAGGAGTTTGGAGTTGCTAAGAGTGAGTTGTAAGTCATTTTGTGTTCAGGTCCCAATTTGAGGTGATTTCAAGGAAGTAGCAAGATCTCTCATTTTATGGAATTAAATGAACTCAAATTTTGAAAGATGGTAGAAAACATAGTTGTGCATGTTTCACCAAAATTTTAGATGGATCCAAGGTCATGCGTGAGCTGTGTATCTTTGCAAAGTTGTTTTGACAGAAGTTTGTTTTGAAAAGACATCAAAACATTTTTTTTGAAATGGAAAAAATACCACTTGGGAGAACTTGAAGGAAGGAGTTTAAAGATTGGGAAGTGCAAATACATTATCAAGACCTTCATACAAAAGTGTGGTATGTAATCATGTACTTAATACCATATGAAATATTAGACGAGATACATACATATGCAAGGTCAATTTTGTTCAACACTAACCCTAACCCTAATCCTATAAACTTAAGGAAAGAAAACCCTAACCCTAATCTTAAAATCCAAGGAAGGAATTAAAATCATTTGTGAAACCCCAAAAAGACATTGAGTGGTGCCTTAAAAGATGGCGGACGGCCTTTCTCAAATTGCAATTGAGAAACTAGACAAGAATAATTTCCAAGTGTGGAAATTTAGGATTATGAATTTTTTGATGGGGAAAGGCTACTGGGAATTCATAACTGATGATGAAAAAGAACCTCCTCTCCCAGAAAACCCCACACAACAACAAATTCAAGCCAATAAAACTTAGCATGAAAAAACAAGGAAAGTCTTGTATTGGTTTTTTGTGAGTGTGTCTGATTCCATGATTGTGCATATTCAAGATGTAAAATCACCTATGTAAGTTTGGGATACATTGGTGAAGATGTATAACACTAATACACAAGCCCGTAAAATGCAACTTAAACAAGAGTTACATAATCTATAGAAAACCAAGATGAACATCAGTGACTATTCTACAAAGGTGAAAGACCTTGTAGATGCTCTTGCATCTATAGTAGCTTTTGTAGATGATGAAGATCTAGTGGCTATCACCTTGAATGGACTTGGAAAAGACAATAGCCAATTTTGTACTTCAATTACAATTCGAAAAACATTTCTCGATTTCCAAGACTTAATAACATTACTTATAAGTGAAAATATGAGAATTGTTGGTACTTCATCCAATGGAGGATCACAAGAAAATGCTTTCTACTCAAATATTAATAGAGGTAAAGGTAGAGGTGGTAAAACTTCATTTCGAGGTTGACACGAAAGCTCGCATGGTGGACATCATTAACATGAAGGTAAAGTTCATGGAAGTGGACAAGGAAACTTTGGAGGAAAAGGAAGTCGAGGAAGTTGTGGAGGTCCTGGTGGAAGTCATCGAGGTCAACAACCAAATAGTGACTCAAATTGCTACTACTACGGGAAACCTGGGCACATGGTAAAGAACTGTTATCAAGGGAGCATGATGCACGAAATGAAAAGCTGCAACAAAAGAATTATGCATCAACTAGCAATGAAGGTGATGAACAAGTGTTTGTGATGTAGCACATCGCAAATTCAATGATAGGAGTTGTATCAGACAACAATGTATGGTATGTGGATTCTAGAGCTTCAAACCACATGACTAGTCATGGAGAATGGTTTAGAGACACAAAGGATTTGAAAACACCAGGGTTTGTGCAAACTGATGAGGACACTACACATCCCATCACACAAATTGGCAAGGTGCCATTGTCCATGCAAGATGGGCAAACAAAGTACTTGAAAGATACACTTCATGTTCTAACCATAACAAAAAAATTGGTCTCCGTAGGCCAAATGGTGGACCAAGGTTTATAGGTGACATTAAACCCAAATGGATGTTTTGTGGAAAACATGAAGAACCAAGGCAAATTGATTGCAAAAGGTGAAAGGAATGAACGAATGTTCACCTTGGATGTGAACATGCCTGAGGTGAATTCCATATTATTCACTCATGGAAAAGGAGTTGGAGACATTGGAATTTGGCACAAGCAAGTTGGCCATGTTAATCTCCAATGTCTTAAACTAATGGAAAAACAAAATCTTGTTGGAGGTCTTCCCAAATTTGGAACAGAAGAGGTGATGTCAAAAGTTTGTGAAGCATGCCAATTGGGGAAGCAAGCTAGGCATCCATTCCCAACTCAAACAACTCATGTAAGTTCCAAACCTTTGGAAATGATCCATTCAACTGTGTGGACCACGAAAACAAAATCCATTGGAAGATGCAAGTACTACGTGAGTTTTGTTGATGACCACACAAGGAAGGTGTGGGTCTATTTCATGAAACACAAAGGTGAAGTGTTTCAACATTTTTTGAATTTCAAAGCAATGGTAGAGAAGGAGAAGGGTGTGAGCATCAAGTGCTTAAGGTCCGATGGAAGGGGGAGAGTATTTTTCAAATGAATTCAGTGAATACTTGAAGGAGCACGGAATTCAAAAGAAGTACTCATGTAGTTATTGCCCACAACAAAATGGAATTGTTGAAAGGAAAAACAAGCACATTACAGAAATAACATGTGCCATGTTGGATGAAAAGAATTTGCCAAATTACTTTTGGGCTGAAGCAGTAGCAACTATAGTCTATATCATGAATCGAACACCCATAGCGATAGTTCATGGCATGACACCTAAAGAAAATTCACATGTAAAAAACCAGATGTTTCACACTTTAGAGTGTTTTGTTGCATTACATACGTGCATGTTCTTGATGAGAAGATATCAAACTAGACCTAAAAGCTGATAAGTGTATCTTCATTGGATATTTCTAAGAACAAAAGGGATATAGATGTTTTAATCCTTCCACTCGAAAGTTACGAGTGAGTAGAGATGTTGTGTTTGATGAGATGATTAGTTAGTACTCACCACTAAAGATAGCAGAAGATGGAGAGGCTAGAAATGGTGATGTTTCATCAAATGTAGAACAAAAATCACAATTAATTAGTGGACCACAAGAGTCTTCAATTAGTGGGTCCAGTAGCACTCCATGGAAAGGAAGATTAACATCTTCAAACATTATACATGGTAGTTCTCAAACATCATTTAGAGATTCTCATGTAAATGCTAATTCAAGTGATTTAGAGAAGAGTGTGGGTGAAGAATCAAGAGTCCCTTCAGTTATTACTCCTGGAGCTCGAATGGTCAGGAAAACTTTGAAAACACCTGACAACAATAGTGGAATACATAGATCCACATGAATTAAGTACCTTGTACAAAAACTCACATATGATGGCTTTGTAGTTTGTCATTACGCATACATGGTGAAAATTATATAGGTGGTTGAACCCACTTATTTTGAACAAGCGATTGGAAACCCTAAGTGGGACAATGCCATGGATGAAAAGATGGCAACATTAAATGTTAATGCTACTTGGGAATTGGTAGCTTTACTAAAGGACAAGAAAACAATTGGGTGCAAATGGGTGTACAAAATCAAGCACAATGCAGATGAATCTATGAGCAAATAGCAAGATTGGTTACCAAAGGTTATGCCCAAACTTATGGCATAAACTATGAGGAGACCTATAGTCTAGTTGCAAAAATGACAACTATAAGAACAATCATTACTATGGCAGCAACAAAAAGATGGTCTTTACATAAAATGGATGTAAAGAATGTTTTTCTTCATGGAGATTTACAAGAAGAAATGTACATGGAACAACCACCAAGTTATGTGGACAAAAACATCCTAATTTGGTTTGTAGGTTGAAGAAAGCTTTGTACGATTTGAAGCAAGCACCTAGAGCTGAGTTAGATAAGATAGGTTGGTATCTTGTCACAAGTGGATTTCAAACATCTAATGCAAAATTTTCAATATCTATGAAAAAGATAGATTGTGGGATTGTAATCATAGTCATCTATGTTGATGAGTTGATTATCATAGGAGATAGTGATGTAGACATCTCTGATTTGAAAAAAACTTTTGAAGCAAAAGTTTGAGATGAAGGATTTGGGAGAGTTATGTTATTTCCTCAACATTGAGGTACTTCAGTCCCCTAAATAGATATGGTTACTACAAAGGCAATATGCCTTGAACAAATTATTTGAATATGGGATGACGGGTTGCAAACCCATTTCAATTCCATTGGAGCAAAATGTGAAGTTAAGTGCAAATGAAAAAGACCTTGTGGAGGATACAATTATGTACATGCGCATAGTGGGGAGTTTGATTTACATGACCATCACAAGGCCAAATTTGAGTTATGTAGTTGGAGTGGTGAGTCAATTCATACAAACACCATGAAAGCCACATTTGGATGTAGTGAGGTGCATATTGAGGTACATAAAACATATTTTGCAATGTGGAATTTTTTATGAAGCCAAAAGCCAGTTACAAGTACATGGATACACGAATATTAATTAGGTTGGAAATGTTTCAAATAAAAGATCAACTAATGGTTTCTTGTTTTCTTTTGGAAGTGGTGTTGTTAGTTAGAACAATAAGAAATAACCAATAGTTACACTATTAAGCACAAAGGCAGAATACAAAGGCGCAACAATTGCTACATGTGAAGTAGTTTGGTTATAAAAACTACTCTTAAATTTGGGACATTTAGTGGATGTTATTGTTGTCATTTATTATGATAACATTAATAGCATACTACTTGCTAACAACCCAGTCTATCATGCTAGGACAAAACACATTGAAATGCACTACCATTTTATCAGAGAAAAAGTTCTGACAAGAGAAATTAACCTTATTCATGTCAATATTAAAGATCAAGTTGCTGACATTTTCACAAAAGCTTTAAGTACAAACAAGCTAAGGAAGTCTTTAAAAATGTTTATTGTACTAGAAGTAGATTTGAGCTTGATGGGGAGTGTTAAGAATTCAAGCTCAATTAGTTAGGTTTCATTAGTTACTAGAGTAGGAAAGCAACTAGGTTACTTTCATGAAGGTTGAATTATTTATTTACTTATATTAGTTTGGTTATTTATGGTTTGGTATTTTAGTTAAATACCTTAGTGTTGATGGTTTGGCTCTTTTTTCTTCATTGCACAAGTTTGTGCATTTCATGTGACAAGAACCTTGAAAAGTTCTTGATGTTATGTTCCATGTTGCGAGCATCATGTTTTAGTTTCCTGTCAATAAAGATTTATGTTTGCACTTGATTAGATCTCCTATCTGTTAACAAAGGTAGGTCAAGTAGGATAGGATAGGCTAAGTTAAGCTACCACCTACTTACCTACTTTTTATGACCTACCCACCTACCCACCTACCTACTTGCATGCATGCCTACCTTTTTATGACCTACCTACATGCCTGCCTTTTTACGACCTACCTACATGCCTGCCTTTTTACGACCTAGCTACCTACTTGCCACAAATTTGTCTTTATTTGAATAGAATTTGATCAATTAAAATGACTAATCAAATGGTCCATATTTTACCAGTCAAAAAAACCACCCCAGTCACAACGGGCATGTCAAAATTGACTTGTCCAAAATGATAAAGGTTTTTTTTACGCTTGTTCAAATTGGGTATTTTTTTACTAGATTTGCTAGTAAAAAAATACCATGTTTTCTACTAGTGGGTGTTGACGAACATTTTGAAAATGGAGGCATTTCATTGTTTTCATGGTCATGTTAACTTCATGTTCCACATGCCACAAATTTCAATTAGCCATGGTTTGGTATGTTCAATCAATACACATGTCTGTTCATTTCAAGTGTTATGACTAGGCCTAACATTGACCACATCTATCCCAACATTCATGTTGCTTGGCCTAGTGCTCTAAAACTCCATCATACTAGCCTACAATCCATTTTCTCATTGAAGTCCTTGAGCTAATACCTTGAGTTTTATATTTGGATTAAAGCATGAAAAAAGGAGCTAAAGGCACCAAGGCCATGGTCCTTTCCAAACACTGTCCAAAAATAATAATGACAACTAGCCTACCATGATTGGCTAGGACTCCCAATAAAATTTTTCTTTTTAAATTTCAAAAATATGCGTGCCCCATGCGATTTGTGTGTGAAAAGTCAATTAAATGGATGACAACAACTATTTGAAAAACAAATTCCCCGTGCCTAGTTTAGTCACCCAACCACTATAACATGCTAAGGTAGGCTTCATTGTTGTAAACTTCGAGACTTTGTGTGGGTTTGCACAAGCTGTGGAAAACTCTCACCAAGAAGCTTGATGCCAATAGTGTTTTCTTTCTCTTCTATCATCTTACTCTTGAAGTTGTTTACAATTTGGTAGCATGCATTGAAGCATAAGTTTAGGTGTGTATTTCCTTGTCAATGTATTGATCTAAAAGCAAGAAGCTTGAAGAAGACATGAGTAAAAACTTTCATGAGTCATGAGAACCAACGATTTCATCACTAGTAAAAATTTGCAATTTCAAATACATATTTTCTCTTTTTGCCAAGCTAGAATACTTATTTTTGTTTTCATGAACTTCTTGTTTTCGCACGCTTGCAATAGTTGTTGATGATGGTCCTTTTCATTTTTGTATTCAGCTGCATTAGGTACATTAGAATGTTGGGTTTCTTACATAGCAAAAGCAAAAAGGACCTATGTAGCAAACTACACAATAGCTTGAGTTCATAAAAGAGCACGATAAGCAAGAACTTGGGAGGAGCATCGCATAAGAATCACAAAGGAAGGTTGTGACTCCCATCTTGGAGACTTAAGCTTATACCCCTTACCCTTCATGAGGTACAACATAACTAGAAGCCATGTTTTTCAAAGTCTTGTTTTCTAGGTTTTTATGAGTTCTATACAACTGCTCATTTGTATACATTGGATATACAATTTCTATTTTTGTTAGGGTTTAAGGTTTATTGAAGGCCACCACTTGTAGCTAATATTTGACAAAGGCTATTAATGTACATAGGTTAGTTAAGGAGTGTTATATTAGCAATGCAGTTTGGGAGCTGTTGAATAGATGTAGATTTGGTGACGAGAGGTTTACATGGGATGGAAAAGAGGGCAAAGATGATTTTTTTACACCCCACCAAAAAGCCCAACAAAAGAAGATAGTAGTTGTAGCCTTGTAATAAAAACAAACCAAACTCATTTACATATACATGGTTATGTGGATTGTGAAATTGTAAAACAATTATTTGAGTTTGAAACTTTTCCATTTGTAAAATCACCTTAACATAAGCAATCCCCATCAAAGAAAAAGTGGAAATCAAACATCAAAGTCCTAAATAGGTAACAAGTTTTCATGGGACCTATGTTTGATGATCATCAAGGAAGGGGCGATAGATTCCTTCCCCACATTGCAAATAATGAACTATAAAAACACTCATGCCTCCACTTATGCAAACTTTAGGTAGGGTGCATGAACTTTTTCAAGTTGTGAAGGTCAAATTGCTAAAACCTGGGACTATTTGGTTCTGGTACTACTTGTAGATCTACTATGTATGTTTTTGTTGTCCAATTTTTCTTAACATCTTACCATCGTGTAGTTGGATTGATGAGCTCTTAATTTCAAGACTATAGTGTCCATGGTGCAAGAGGGTTATCCCTTTGAAAGCTTGGGATTGGGATATCATATGTTCAATATACTTTAATGCCTTTTTTGGTTGTCATTATAGGAGCTGCATTATCTAGTACATGTGAACTAGTGAGTCTTGGAGCAAAGAAGTAATCAAAACCTTGTAATTGAAACTAAATACTTTCCAAATCCATGCCCCATTTTCAACAAAGAAAATTACATTCACAAAACATTTTAAACCTTCACATGTTTAGTGGATTAACATCTGCATTGGAGCATTATGTCCCAAGACCAATTCTTTGTACATTTGACCCCAAGTTTTTTTAAGGTGGTTAGTTGTTACTTTCAAAGTAAGTAGCAAACCACTTGTAAATTTTATTAATTTGACCATCATTTTAATAATATGCATATTGTTGCATTTTAAGACTAACTCCTTGTTTCTAACTTTTTAAGTCATGTTTCAGGTGTTAATTTGTTTTTGTTAAACATGTGTACACCTTACCAATCACTTATCTAGTCCTTAAATTTAGTGGATGATTTTTTTAAAAGATTGTTTATAAGGATTAACAACTTATTATTATCCTCCTAGGTACTCACTAAGCTACAAACTACAAGTCCATCAAGCAAATATTGTTTACAAACCACTTTTATCCTTACACTCAATGCTTGATCATTTCTTCAGGACTATTAATAAGGACCAATGGCTTATTGATGATCTCCAATACTTTTTGAAGTGTGAAGATATTACTTTGTTAAATAAGTGTTACTTACCCACCAATTTCACTCCTTCAATTCATTGCTTCTTCATTTTCATAATTGGATAATTGATAAACACAAATAACGTATTGTTGTCAGGTTTTTGTTAAAGTACAAAAGTACAAGTCTGTCAAGTAAGTTTTGCTCACTTACCACTTTACATCCTTAGAATCAATGGTCAATATAATTTTTAAAGGACTTTTGTTTAGGACTAACTCCTTATTGTTCATGCATGTACTTTTTAAGAAGCAAAGCTACTAGTTTGTAAAGTAAATGCTTCTTACTAACCATCTTGCATGCTTAAATTTAATGGTTGATGATTTTTTTGAAGATTGTAAGGAAAAGCACCTTGTGGTTGGAAATTCTAGCATTTTTAAAGATGCAAATCTGGTTATGTAAATTGGATGGTGCTTACAAACCACTTTAAACCCTTTTATTTCCTTGTTAATCATTTGCAAGGTGTGAATCATGGATTATAATACCACAAATTGTTAAACTTTAATTCCATAACTTTCCTTAGTATTAATGATTTGAATCATGATAAACCTCCAAGTAATAATTATTAATAGTTTAATTAACCTTTGGATATTTCAGCGTAGAAGACTCTTTTATTTAAATTGATGCAAGGCTTAGTTAATTTTAAGACCTAATAAACCTGTTTAAGTGCATTATCCTTTTATGTTGTAAAGAAGGGAAAGGGGATGTAAAATTAGATGTGAATTATTGATATATTGGGAATACAAGCCCATAATTAACAATAACATTTCGCCATGATAATATGAAGTTAGTTTGTAGAATAATCTTCAGGCACAAATGATGTACTTGAAAGATTTCTAAGATGCACTCCTAATACATCTTTATTTAATCTTCACTTCTATCAAACTCTTAAATATAATCAAAATCAAACTTAAGTATTAACATTTCCACTTGAGTGGCTTCAAGTGAATTACAACTTAATAAACAACTTTAAGGGGATAGATCACAATTATAAAAACTCTAGAACACGACAAATGGTGTGAGCTAGGTATTTAACTTGATGCTCCATGGAAAGGGGATTGATTGGGCCTCGCAGCCAACAATAATGGCCATCATCGGGAACCCAAGTTCGACAATGAAAACGAACATCGTCGTCTTCACATTCACACTCTTCAAACCTTTCTGGTGCGGCTCCACAAGCATGAACAAATTTTAAATAGATTGCTAAGGCATGTGGGTTAGGAGACAATCAACGATCCCATGCCGAATAATCAATTCAAGTGCGCACCACTCTTCTACACGGTTCTTTTTCGGACGACCGTTGAAAGACATTCACGTCAAATGATGCTTCTTCAAGCTCTTCCTTTTTCTACTAATGAAACTCGAGGATTCGAGGGTGTAGTAACATTATCCACATGACTAAATTCTCACCTGCATCAACAAAAACCAAGAGGGTAGCAAAAACAATGGGGTATTTGCGTTCAAAAGGGGTCAAGGCTTTTTTATTTAACAAATTAGGGTAGGCGTAAGGTGTGGGAGTGACAATGGAACCTCATGAAAACTCGAACATCCTAGATCTAATGGATTCATTGAACCTTAATTTCGACAATGGACCTAGAAGTATGTGGGGGGTTTTTGGTGATGCAAATTTTAATTCCAATTTACTATGTACTACATAGTTAATTAGTGCATGGAAAAAAAGAAGTAAGGGATATCAAAAGAGTAAATGGTACTCAGGGATGTTACTTCAACCATTGAATTGATTTAGTCAAGTAAGGACTCAAGGATGTTTACTTGTTACTATTGATAAATTGTCCTAGTAGTTAATTACTTAAAATAATTAGGATGAAAAAGTAGGATGTGAGGGTCAACGGACGGAAAGGATAAGGATCAAGCCCAAGAACCTCATCAAGATATCCAAGATAAGGGGAAGGATGAGTCCTCTAATCCCATTAGTCATGAGGATTGTCATCCGATTTGATTGGAAGATGGAATATTTTTTGTGTCTCATTGGGCCCAAAAATTCTCATCCTAAAAACAATTGGAGGGCAAATCATTCACAATTTTCATTCACTCTTAAAGGATGAGGAGGCCATCGATTGAAGGGAAGGATTTCGAAACTTCCTTTGGAAAAGGAGAACAAGTTCAAGGAAAGGTCATGGAGGCTTACCAAGGGAGAAATGAATATTTTGGGTTGGAAGAAAGGGAAAGGAGGAGAAGGAATGTGTGAGGAAAAGATGAGTTCTTATGTGTGGAAAAGTGTTGTTCATGAAAAAAATGTGTGCAAGAAATAAACATGGAAGGATTTCCATGACAAAGCCTCTGGAGTTTTATTTCAAATAGTTGTTCCTCCCAAATCCACCATTGGATTTGGGTCAAATTTAAAACAGTTTTTGTTTAGGAGGTGTAGAAGGTTCTCTCTAAATTTCAGCATCATCGGTTTGGCTATAAGGGAGCTACACTTGCTGAGAATAGAGGGTGTTGTAAGGGAGTTCATGGAAGGATTTCCACGACAAAGCCTATGGAGTTTTATTTCAAATAGTTTTTCCTCCCAAATCCACTGTTGGATTTGTGTTAAACTTAAAAAAATTTCGTTTAGGAGGTGTAGAAGGTTCTCTCCAAATTTCAGCACCATCAAGTTTGCTATAAGGGAGCTACACTTGCCGGAAGTAGAGGGGGTTGAATTTGTCTGTTTTTTCCTCAATTTAAGCAAAGTGATTTTTAGTCCCAAGGCTTAATTCTCGATAAATTTTTTTTTAAAAAAAAAAAAAACTTATAAGATTTTGTAACATGGCCCCTTTTTAGATTAGTTTTTCAAAAATCCAATGCATGTTAGATTGGGAGGTTGTATGTAGATGTTATGACAAATGGAACAAAAGAGGTTCAACCATCAAACGTGACATTGAATAAACATCAACATAATGCCCCTTCATGTTCCATCACGGTGAGTTATGATTCTCCCACAATGTCTTTGTATCTTCCAAGTGGACACAATGCATTAGATTCTTAGTGAACTTCATTACATTACATTAAACCACCTTACTTGTTAAACTACAATTACATAGTAGTTCCACTTCCAAGCGGGTTTTGTGAGTGCATATCTTCATGTTCAAGGTGTGCAAAAATGCCTCACACAAGGGATTCTTGAAAAGGATTAACACTTTATTGTTGAATTTTTAGATATTTTTTAAGGTGCAAAGTTACTCTTATCAAGTAAATGTTGCAAAGAAACCACTTTAAACCCTTGGATTTAAACTCACTAACATCTCAACTGATTGAAGGAGGGCTAAGGTGATTATGGTGTATTGTAGACGAAAGGAATCATATTACTTGGATTAGAGGAGTTGAAAATTGGCCATCTTACAACAATTGGCTTTGAATATGCAATTGGTTTCCAAGCCTATGATGATTTTTTGTGAGTTCTTCTTGTATTTAACCCACAAGGTCTTGAATATGGGTAGGTAGTTCAAATTTGCACAACAAGAAGTCATTGAATTCTTCAATTTGTCTTTGTTACCTTTAATCAAGAGTCACTTTTGCACTTTGGTTGTAGTCTATTAAGCCATCTTCATGAATATTTTGTGAATGCATACAATGAATTGCTTATTATGACCTTGTAGGGTGAAAGAACTTTGCTACAAAACTCAAGCAACTCTGGTTTTTTTCAAATATTCCATTGTGAGTGATTTTGTAGTTGTTCACAAATAAGGTTTGTGTTTGAACTCTCAATGATTTTAACCATGCTTTATGAAGGATTGTAGTTGTGCTTATAATTCATCCAAGAAATATTTCAAGTGCCATAGTTGCCTATGCCAATTCCTACTTGAATTTTACACTTCATTTTCAACATGAAAGTTTTTGGTTGATTATGTGCAAAATACTCCATTACAAGCATGGACCTTTTTACAAAACCCAAGTATGTACTTTCAAATGGACTAGTTACATACAAGTCCAAACATTGTATGGAAATCAACTTGAATAATTACATATATCATTCATTTCCTATTGATCACACATAGAATAGTACGTAGTGGTTAAAACTTAATTGTAATGCATTTTTTGTCATTGTATTCTTGTAATTAAGAATAGTTTATGTAATCATCACATTGCCATGTTATAGGTGTGATCATGGGCAAGGACGAAAGGAAGCCCAAATGAGATATTGATAAGGAATATCCCAAATAGGCCTAGGTTGATTTCAAATGTCAACATGCCAATTTTTTAAGGAGGTTAGGTAGTTGCCGTCAAAAAGGTTGGATCCCAAGCATGAATTGACGAATGAACATGTAACTATAGTGGATATTGCAAAAAAAATTTGGCAATGTCAAAACATTCAAAACCACTAATCCATTACTTCCATCAAATGCAAGGAACTTGAGATCAAAACATTGTATTGGAAGATCAATGGCACAAGTCATATCACCAACAGTGAGTTGATGGTATGGTTTGTGAAGGGTTGGATAGTAGAATGGAATGGACACTCTATTAATTGGGCCAAGGCTATTGTTACCATTGCAAAAGAAAAGGCTCAACACCTAGGCACTAACATAATGAATAAGCCCAAAATGGAAAAGTTGTTGACAAATGTCAGTGAAGGTTCACAATGATCACAAGAAGGTATAGGCTTGGGATTTGCAATTGTAAAGCTAGAAAAGGGTGCAAACTTTTTTTATGCAGGCATGCCTTTTACAAAACCAATGTCTAATGAAGATATTAGCAAGGTGGAGGAAGTATTGGAATTTAACAATCAATTTGGAAGTTGGCTAATGTACATTTGAAGCAACTTGAAGAGAAGAAAAAATGTATGCAAGAACACTTGATTAGTTTAAAGTTCAACATGGAGGATTGCAAATTAACATGTTAGATGGTTGAGGCCAAAACTCTAGACTTTAATGAATCAGCAAGTATGTTGTCTTGGACCAAGTCTTTTATCTTTAAACATGACAATTGAGGTTCTTTGAAATAGATGAACTATCTTGTTTGTTTAAATGGATTAAAGTAGTTCCATCACCTCGAAATCAAAATTTAGTAATTGATCATGTTTTCATAATTACTTTCATGAAGTTAGGGATTTATCTTGTCCAAGCTGATTCATTATGTGACTAATTGATTGGAACAGATTATAGATATTCCAAGTTTGGAATAATCTACAAACATTGTTAGTTTGGAGTAGATTAATAATTTGGGGTAGATAGACACTACATTTTGTTTGGGGCAAAATCTAATACTAATGTTTGACTATTTCAAGGGAGATTAGTGCTACTAGCTCTACTAGGAGATGTGGCCAAGTTCACCTTGTATTTCACTAGGATTTTAAGTGAACTAGGACAGATTCACTATATGAAATCATGGTAAAACATGTTAACCCCGTAGTGAACGGGGACCAGTTGCTAGGACAGGTCAATTAAGCTAGTGAAACAAGATGACAATAAGTGATGC
>Ga0116231_10002229_pt1 | contig 40497 bp, 28 predicted proteins | sample S1TSphgellanicum_2_FD_89695 | JGI IMG/M metagenome (GOLD analysis project Ga0116231, IMG submission 89695) | Host-associated microbial communities from peat moss isolated from Minnesota, USA - S1T2_Fd - Sphagnum magellanicum MG | ecosystem: Host-associated > Plants > Peat moss > Unclassified...
AAAAAAAAAAAAAAAAAAAAAAAAAAAAAAAAAAAAAAAAAAAAAAAAAAAAAAAAAAAAAAAAATAAAAAAAAAAAAAAAAAGAAAAAAAAAAAAAAAAATAGCAGTAAAAAAAAAGAGGGGAAAAAAATGATGAAGAAAAGCTATAACAACAATGGAAAAGAACAAAAAAAAGAAGAAGAAGGAAAAGGAAGGAAAAAAGGGGGGATTTTTTTTGAAATCTTAGGGAAGGGTGGGCCAATGGAAAAAAAAAAAATCCCCACCTCAATGTTTGGTTTGGTTTAGGTTAAATGATTTGGGTTCATCCCAAAATGGCCAAAACAGTTTCATCGACAATTGGTGCATTAGCAGGTGCTTGTTCATTCAAGCCCTAATAACAAACCCTTGGACCAATCATTGTGATGAACCAATTAGAAACATTTAGCAAAACTCAAATCACATTTATTACACTATTTTTTTGCACGTGCATAAGGTTACTATGGCCTTTACTAAGCAACACAAATGATGCAATTATGTTAAACCAAAACCATTTTCTTGAATCAAACTGGGATATTTTGACATTTTTTCATCTAATTGAAAAATTATGCAAGATCACATATTGAACACCAATAGAAATGGTCTTAGAATAGATACCCAAGTTTGTGATTGTGTTGTGGTTATCCATAGCTTGTAAATGATGCCATGTTTCCCAAGAAGTTTTAGTTATTAAGTGTAGGGTAAAGCAAGAGGCTATGGATTTTACCAAATGGAGATACTAATGTTGGGCAGGCACTAGAAAAGAGGTGAGAATTGACTAAGGTTCAAGTGGGTTTTCAACTTGAAAATCTTAAGGGCATTTTGAAACTTGTCCTACTATTCTCACTAGGCTAAGAATCGCTTATTTGAAACCTTTTCATTTAAATAATTTTAATCAACGAGGTTAGGGTGTTAGTAGTCAGCAAATGTACTATTAGTAGTGGTACCTAGGTTTAAAAAATAAAATAAAATAAGGTTTGTAGTTTATAGGAAGCAACACGAAGCCATTGTTTTTGTGGAGTTGCCCCTTGCTGCTTATTACTTCTTTTTCTTTCTCCTTATAAATGAGGAAAATGTTTAGTGTTTTGGAGTGTGATTAAGTGTTTTTTTTTTAAAAAAAAAATTTAGTCAATCTTCTTGTGCTCTTGTTGTTACTTGTTAGTCTCGATGTTTGTTGTTGCTTTCTTGTTGTGTGTTTTTGTTATTCATTGGCACATCATTGAAATGTTTTTTTATTGCTTGTTGGTACCTTTTTGTTATGTTGCATGCTTTGGTTGTTCATCAACTTCTCCCTGTTGTGTTTGTTAGTGTTCATCAATGCATTCTTGTTGTGTGTTCTTGTTGCTTGTTGATGTCTCTTTGTTCGTTAGCACCCCTTTGTTTAGTTTAAGTACCTCTTGGACCTTTGGTGCTTTTTGTTACTTCTTTGTTGTGTGCTTTTATTGCATGTTGGCACCTCCTTATTATGTGCTCTTGATGTGCATTTGGTCATTTTCAAATTAATATTTCCCTTTTGCACTTTTATTGCTTCTTGGCACCTCCTTATTGTGTGCTCTTGATGTTCATTTGGTCCCTTTCAAATTAATATTTCCCCTTTACACTTTTTTATGCAAGTGTGGAAGAAGACAAATTTCAACTTATTTTTCAACTCCAAGGTTTTTATTTTGTATTATTTTGTAATTTTTTTTCAAATGTGGTTTTTTCCTTATTTTTTAATCATTATTTTCAGTTTTTGACTTCTTGAAGGTGTGTTTCCAATTTTTTTTTAGTTTAATTTTTAAAAGTTAGCCATGTTTTTAGAAAAAAAATTATCCATGTTAATTATTTGGCATATTGTGTGTGATGTGTGATGTGTAGGACCAAAATCTGACTTGCACATAAAATTTCACACATAAAAACTTGTTTTTTCACATTTTTTACTTCCAAAATTTTATAAATACTTGTAATTGCCTTATTTGTTTGTAATTGACTTGAAAATTTTTATTTGATATCATTTGCATTGATTAGACAATTAAAACTGAAACCCATAATTTTAGTAAATATTATATCTGTATTTTATTTCTTGTCCAACCTATTTAACATTTGTTGAAAAATGGAATCAAGTGAAAATGAAAATGAAATTTTAATTAATGTTGAAAATGAAATTTGTTTCAAATGAATGGAATATGCATGATGAAAATTTTCAAACAAAACAAAGTATAGTAGAAGAAATAACAAAAGAAATGAAAGAAAGGAAATGGAAATTAATTTTCAAAAATTGCATGTTCAAAGAAAAATATGAAAATATCATAATAGGAATGCAATTTGTTAGATTTTTTTTATGTAAATGATGACAAAAAAAAGTTGATCTTGGAAACCCTCAAGTCATAAGATGTTTGCTTTGTTACAGTAGTTTCGTACATGCTTTTAATCCCAAAAAAAAAAAAAAACTTCTAACATATTATAAAACATATGGAATAACAACTTTGAAAAAAACATGTGGATGGGGACAATGTTGTAATTGTCGAAAACATTTAGGAAGAGGTAAATGGTCTAATAAAAACAACTCTTGAAACATAACTAGTATAAAATAATAATAATGTGTTAGGGAGTGCAATATTTATAAAAAAAATTATTGGAAAAGATCCTTTTAAAAATGATTATGAACAACATTAAAACATTTTGCAAGACCTTAGCCTTTTAATTGTGAAAAATCAATTGCCATTGTAATTTGTGAAAGTATTTGGTTCAAACGTTTAAATTTACATTTGTGTCTTCAAGTTGTTCTCCTTTCCAAAAAATAGTTTTCTCATGAGATTTTACTTAAATTGGTGGAAAAAACAAAACAAGAATTGTTTTACCAAAATTGGTAGATTGTATATTTGCAACAACAAGTTCTGACTTATGCATGTCCAAGAACCACATTATATTTTGGCTTTTGTGATTAACTCCTTGGGATTTGATTGGTAGCTTAAACAAATGACTATTGGGTTGTTTAAAACAATAAAAATTGTTAGTCAAGCCTTAGCCAAAAATCTAACAAAATTGTTTGATCAATATGGATTAAGAGAAAAGAACATTGCATATGTGAAAGATGAGGCATGTTTAAATGTAATGACAAAATTTTGAAATCAGTTGTGAAATGTGAAGTTTTAAATTTAGATGAAAGTTTCTAAGCCATTTTTTTTTGCCATAATTTTTTAAAACATGTTAATATGCTACTCATGAAAAGGTTTGTAAAAACATTAAATTTATTTCCATCAAGTCTGCCCAATCAAACTTGCATCAATGTATAACTAAGCTTAAAAAATCAAGGAAGAGTAGATAGAAATGGAATGAAGCATGTATAAATTCAAACATTCACCCTAGAAAATTGAATATTCCAATGAAGACAAGATGAATTTTTGATATTTTACAAACTATTTTTAAAACAAAAATTATGCTTGTTTGATACATATATTAATATTGCATGTATAATTTTAGTTGCTAGTGTATTAATAAAACCATTATGTTTTAAGAGGCCTTGCAATTCAAATATGTTATTATCTTTGGTTTCAATAGGTAAAATATTGTTAAAATCAATGGTAAGATGTCATTTGTTCTTATTTGGCATAGTTTAAAAATAATTGTGGATTGTTTTTTGGTGAGGTTTTTTTAAAAAATTCAAATATTTATGAACTAATTTTTATTGTTTTCCTAGATTATAGGTCTTTTTGGGCTTTATTTTTTGGTTTCCCAACCATATATATATATATTGGGTTGGATAATTGAAACAAAATTGTCAATTGGTTTCATTTGTGTTCAAACTTATAAAAATTGGTGATGGGTGGTTTTTTATATTTTTACAAAAATCATCATTTCAGTTCTTCCCAAGATTTGAAAATTTTGACCTTATATATATATAGACTTATAAAAATTGATCATGGCATCACATTGATTTTTTTATAATCAAATTGATTTTCAAATAAGGAAATTTTCATAAATGTGATAACAACTACTTTTTATTTCTAATTTTCACAATTTGGATCTCAAATTTATGAAGAAAATATGGGGTGTTAGGTGTAAGGGGGTTTAATCTTCGACGATGGGTGAATTCAAATAGATTAGGATTTCAAGTTTAGATCTTGAATTGTTGCATCTTTGCTTTTGAAATACAAAGAAGTTTTGTAAAACCCTAGGTGGTGCACTCATCAAATTTTTATCCCTAAAAGAAAACTAAAAATGAAGAAAATATTAGGTTGGAACCAGAAAGAAAGAGGTTTCGAGTTTTTTTTTTTTTCAAAATTTTAAAAGCGAATGAACTATCATTCATCCTCTTCGTGCGTTTTTTATGTTGCTCCTTTATTTGTTATGTTCAAAAAGCATTTATAACCTTCCAATTTGCACATCAAATGACACAAAAATCAATCAATTTGGTTAAAGAATGAAAAAAATATATTGAAAAAAATTTGGTGATAGATACATGTTTGTTGATGAACAATTTTACCTTAATACACTCATAACCAAATTTTGGTTTTTTTTAATTTAAAAAAAACAAAAAACAAAATAATTGATTTTTGGTAACTTGATGCTATTTTTGTGAAAATTGTTGATTCAATTATCAATGTAGTCTAGATAACAAAAATTGAGAGCACTTCATAAAGTGGAATGCCCTTAGGTTCATTGTGAGAACTAATTTGAGAATTGAAAGTCTTAGTGAGAGTCATCCAACATTAGTAAAAAATTATTTCAATTTGTTTAGTGTAAGGTAAAAACCACCCGCCATGGAACATGTATTTGTCACCAAACATTTTCCTCATTCTTTAACCAAATTGAGGCATTTTTGTGTTATTGAGTGGGCAAACTAGAGGGTTACAAATGTTCTTTGAACATCACAAATAAAAGAGTACCATTTAAAAATTAAAATTAAAAAAAAAAAAAAACCCACATGAAAAAATAAGTGATAGCTTGTTTAAAAAAAAAATTTAAATTGATTTTAGATTTCTCCTTTAGTTCAAGCCCATATTTTTCTCAATTTTTAATTTGTTTTGAGTGATTTAAAACATATGAGTGCACCAACTAAAACTTTACAAAAATTTGCTTTCATTCAAAAAACAATAATGTAATAAAAAAATAACAAATCATATATATTAATTCACTTGGTCAGTTAGTCAGTCTGTGACAGGGTTTGGGAAGGAGGTTTTGTGTTTTCGCGAGCTTAACGCTATAGGCAGGACAATGGTAGCGGATTTTAAATGAAAGTAGGCCAGTGCAGGCGGGCTGGGCACGGGAGAGGACAGGTCAAGGAGATCAGGTTTTTACCGAGGGCTCTGAAAGTTCCTTCCCCTAACTCCGTACAGAGAGTGGCCACGGACAGTTTTAAAAAAAACCAAAAACATCAACCAAACATTGTTGAAATAACACACCTATGCATTATGCACGGGGTTCACACTAGTTTAAATATGAAGTCTTCATCTATTTTAATTCACCTGTCATCAAACATAAAAGCCCCCTTACACCAAACCAAACATCCCATAATTTCCCCCATTCCTTTATTGAATTGAGCCAATTTTTGTAAGGTGAAAAACGTTAGGTGCAGGGCTACAAAGAAGGATCGAGGAAATAACAATTTGACCCTATTTTCACATAGCCAGATAAATGATATTAATAACAATAATAATACATAATACACAAATAACTAAATAAATAAATGATTAGTTTTTATTTATTTATTCAAAGGCTGTAAATAGAGCAGTTTTTTTTTAATTAAATTTTATTTTTCAATTTTATGATGTAGCTGCTGAAGTGGCAATCTCCACTGAAGACGATTTAGCCAGATTTTGATTTCAAAAAAATGAAAGTAAAAATAAAATAAATTATCATCCTTCTTATTTCTGAGCTACTTACTGGAACTTTATTAGAACAGAATCTGGCGATTTTTTTTGAAATTTTAATAAATTAATAATTTTATGGAAATTTAGCGTCTTTAAAACCCCCAAAGAAAACACTAAATTTTCTCCATTTTGAGAGATGAAAAAAATCGCCATTTGATTTGGCGAAAAGAAAAATTGCCCCTCCAAAACAAACAACCAAACAAACCAAAAAACATTTTTTAAAAAAAAAATTCGCTTTAAAAATAGTGGTAGACTTTGGTGACCGAAAATGGCACAGGAAATCGACCAATGAAAATCAAGCGCGTACGAAATCGACCAATCGAAAGCAAGCGCGTACGAAAATCGACCAATCCGATGCCGAGCTGCAGAACCAAAGCGAAAAAAATGCCAAGAAACGAGCGAGAACCCTAAGGAGCGCACCGTGCAGAGAGAGAGAGAGAGAGAACGCGCACTGCATGTGTATGTTTACGTTGCCGTCGCGTCGGAAAAGAAAGAGAGAGAAAGAGAGATTAGTAATACTACTATATTAGTACTAGTGCTGCAGTCTTTGTTAGTTAGTTTTTTTTGCTTTTTTGGTGTCAGAGAGAAGGATCATTACTATTGCTTTGCGTGTCTCTTTTCTTTTGTTTGTTGTTTCAAAGAGTAGTAGTAATATCAGGGAAGAAGGAGAGGTTGCTGGTGATGGTTGTGTGACCGACCGACCGATAGTTATAGTAGTCGTCATAAGAAGTCGTCGTCGTCGTCGTCGTTTGAAGACTTTGTTTGTTCCTTTGCAGCGTTTTAGGAGAAGAAAAAAAGTTGCCACTGCTCTGGTTATTTCTTTGCAGCGTCGTTCAGGGATTGAAATTGAGAACGTCTGTCTGTTCGGAAACGTGTTTGGAATTCTGCTGTGACTGGTTCTCAGTCAAGAGGTTGGCTTTGTTTTAAAGCTACAGAGGAAGGGGAAGAGGAGGACGGTTTATTTGAAGACAAACGCGCGGGCGATCAAATCCTGTGGAAAGGTGGACTCTCTCTCTCTCTCTCTCTCATGCTTTTCAGGCGCAGCAGGTTTTGTCCACTCTTTTGCAGCCTTGCTTTTCTCATCGTAGCTATCATGTGATGGTTTGAGAATCGATTCTCTGGTGTTGTGGCTTGCCTTTGTTGATGAGGGAAGAAATGTAATCAAAGAGGCTGTTTTTTTGTTCCTCTGCTGCTACTTAGGGGGCGCGCTTTCTTTCTTTCAGTGTTGACGAAGTTAAGACCACCACGAGAAAGTAGTGAGGATGTCTGCTTGCCTTCATAGAAGAAGAGAGGATTAGAAATCTGCTCTCAAAAGTGTAATATTGAATCGCACATATGTATGTTAGAGCATCTGTAGCGGTGCTCTGCAAAAATATTTCTCACATCCAAGTTTAGTTTAGTTATTTATTTTTTTCCCAACCCCACCGATAAAACTGGGACTACAAATAGGTAGGCGGGAGACCATAATAGCAAACCACCTGGACCAACCATGATGATTGGCCAATCAAAAGCAACAGGGAGCAGCAGTCAGATCATATTTATTGCACTCTTCTTTGGCAGGTGTTAAGCTTTTCTTTGCCTTTTACCAGCCTCAGCAGACTGTGAAAAAATGCTGTGCCAAAGCCATTTTGCTGAGCCAAACCAGCATGTTTTGACTTCTCTTCATCCAACTTTAATTTGCCGGGTCACATTTTGAGCACTGCTGGAGTTAGTCTTACCCCATGGCTCAAAGTGCATAAGAAGAAAAAATTGTCTTAGATAAATGTGAAGGGTCAAGGGGGGTGCTTGTTATTGTGTTGATTGCTATGATCAATCTGTAAGAATCTTTGACTGATTTATGTGTGTGCCTAAGTGCAGGTGTGATGAAAGCTTGTTCCAGATTATCTACTACATCATACAGAGGCATGGGTGAAGAACCACTGCAAAGAATATTATTGTGAGCACTGGAAGAAGAAGATGAAAAAATTTGCCCTCATGAAACTTGAGATTTTTGGAGGTTTGTTCTACTTCCATACTAGTTTGCAATTTCAATGTCAACTGCTTGTTATAATGGTAGAGAATTTTTATATAAGATCCTTTTGATGGAGAATCTGTAGAACAAAAAGGATCTGGGAGCACCACAATTTGTTTGCTTCCCTCCTTCCTTCCTTTAAAAGTATGGAGAAATTCTCAATTACTTTTGAAGATCTATTCTTTTTTCCTCCTCTAACTGCAGAATCAAAGATAGCTGCAATAAGTCTTGTATAAATTTTGGTTGAGTCTTCATAGATGACAAAGCACTGCAAATGAAGAGTTAATCAATCACTCAAGAATACATCTGCATCAAGGAAAAACCCAACTTCAAAGGAGTTTGCTAATCTCGAACTTGGAAGTCAAAAAAGTTGGATTTTTCCTAAGAGTTTTTTAGAATTTGTTTCTGAAGCATTATATAGCAAATAAGATTGTTGTTTCTCTCATGATCAGCTTGAGGAGAAAGTGGAACTCACTGGGAAAGCAGCATCATCCTGCCACAAACAGCAAGGGGAGGGGAGAGGTGAGTACAAAGAAAGGGAGGGTGTGCATGCCACTGATCCAGCACCTTCCTCTGACTGGCACAAGAAGCTTCACAGAAAGATAGACAGAGAGAAATCGCCAGTGCTTCAGCACACTACTAGCACAGCTTCTGTTGGAGTCAGGTGTGGAAATCAGTGTAGCTGTGTAAGCAAGCAAGGATCTGTGCTCTAAGTCATCAAATCACATTAGTCAGCACTGGAATGATGACCTCCTTGAATCCCTCTTTATCTGTCAAAGATTGCTTTGTCGATGATCCTGCCAGTGGGGGTGGCTTGAGCGAAAACAAAAAGTTCAGCTATGGGTTTTCAAGCTTGCGTGGAAAGAGGGCTTCTATGGAGGATTTCTATGAGGCCAAAATCTCAAAAATTGATGACCAGGTGATTGGGTTATTTGGAGTTTTTGATGGGCATGGTGGTTCACGGGCAGCGGAATATGTGAAGAAAAACCTGTTTGATAACTTGTTGAAGCATCCTAGATTTGTTGATGACACCAAGTTAGCCATAGTTGAGTCATACCAGCAGACGGACCAAGATTATTTAAAAACAGAGATTAATCAGAACAGGGATGCTGGGTCAACAGCTTCTACAGCTGTCTTAGTGGGGGACCATTTGCTTGTTGCCAATGTTGGTGATTCAAGGGCTGTGATTTGCAGAAGTGGTGAAGCATTTGCTCTGTCATCTGATCACAAGCCAAACCGACCTGATGAGCGGCAACGCATTGAGGATGCAGGAGGTGTTGTAATGTGGGTTGGCACTTGGCGAGTAGGCGGTGTTCTTGCAGTATCCCGTGCATTTGGTGACCGGCTGCTGAAGCAATATGTTGTTGCAGAGCCTGAGATCCAAGAGGATACAATTGAAAAGGGAGTTGATTTTCTGATTCTGGCCAGTGATGGACTGTGGGATGTGGTGACAAACCAGGAAGCAGTGTCAATGGTATTGTCCATTGAAGATGCTGAGGAGGCTGCTAAAGTACTCGGAGATGAAGCCTATCGCAGAGGAAGTGCTGACAACATCACATGTCTGATTGTTCGTTTCAATCATGACCATGCATGAGCAGGTTAATGAAAATCTGGCATTCTAAGAGACAAAGCAGTTGATATGGTTCCACATCATGAGTTGTGGAGATCTTTTCAACTGGACACATAAATAATCTTATCAGTGCTGAGCTCAGCTGTCTCTCTTCTGGGGGACTGAAAAGGTTTTTCTTTTCCGGAGATGGCAAAGAGCAACAATTGTGAATTATGCTGGGTGTCATGCTGCTAATTGGCAGGGATGGAGAAGAAGTAAAGCCTTACTACATAACACTCTGGTAAGTGGAGTCAGAAGACTGCACATGTGTGCTGCATGTGATAGCTTAACCAGCACTAGTTTAGAGGTTCCAAGCAATCTCCTTTGATTATTTCTTTTTTTTTGCTTATGTCAAATGTTGTACTTTAGGGGCACAATTGCTTACTCAGCACTGACCCAAAGGTTTTAAGTTATCTCCTTCCCCCAGCTTCCTTTTTTTTCCCTTCTGGTGTTATAATCTGTATTTGAAGGGATCAACTTTACAGCAGTTCGCAATGCTTTCTGTGATGCAACTGCCAAGAACTGTTTAGTGAACTGTTGTTTTTAACTTGTAATTCTCCCTGCCCCCACCCCTCAGGATAGTATATTACATCTAATGTATAACAGCCACCAGCTCTTTCTGTGGCATGGTGGTGACAGGAAAAGAAAATCTGGCAATTTTCTTTGTAGTTGATCTATCAATCAATGTGATTGTTTCAGCCCTGTAAAGTGTCTTCATGCCTATGGTCAAATGTGTGCTTATTTCACTCAAGAACTGGTTACTGTTGGCAAAAAAACTCAACAGTTGTTTTGTTCTTTTTTCTTAGTTTTTTTCTTTATCCTATAGTAGGAGTAGATTGTCTTTTGTTTATATTGCACTGTAGAGTGAATGACTCAGAGTTGGTTTGTTAAATACCTTGACCAAGACTACTACAGTAACATGTCTATGTAGCTACCTTGTAATGTCAATATATTGTAGCATTGAATTGTGGATCAAGGTTATGTTTTTCTGGGTAATGTTTCGTCTTCCATTATGTGAGTTACTTATTTCTCTTGGTCTGTGTCCTGCATCAGCTTGTCATCCTCAGTTGTTCTTTGGGATTTGTTCAGTGACCTATGTTGGAGGCTAGGTCGCTCCATGTCCTCGTAAACATGAGGTTGTGATCAAAAAACAAACTGAACAAGGTTATGCACGTGTTGATGCATTGTGTGTGTGTTTTTGGAGTATTCACTAACACTGTTTGTAAATATAATGAGTTGCCAATGCGGGAGTGCACATACATGCGTGTGTTGAGGCTTTTAGTGCATGTTTTGGGTATTTGTTACTACTGTTGTTGCAAAACAACAAGATGATTTTGCCGATAGGGTGCAGTCATAGTATAACGATGTATTACAACAAGTGCATCAAAGGAAACTCTGACTATTGAAATGAAGGTAATAAGAGAAGGAGGTGAAAAAGATCACATTCTATACCATCTCTTGAACTGCAGGCTGCAATAATCACATTCAGAAGGTTACAAGGGAGTTGCCAAAGGAGATTATTATGGAGGGTAGATGACTACAATTGATTTTGTTAATCTAATGAAGAAGAATTATTGCCTCTGCATGTTTTCTTGTAAAGGAACAAGAAGTATTGAAACCATTACAATGGTTTGAAAAATGAATATTGGCCATGTAACTTACAATGGTGACGTGAATCATATTTAAAAGCCTTCAAACAAGCACCATTGACAAAATCGTAGCAAAATAGTTGTGATAGGGTTCTTCCATTGTAAAAAAGGATAAGCAAAAATATATTTCCAACATTTGGTTGATCATGTAACTTACACTTGAAAGGAAACTCAAGCAAACCAAGTAATAAAAGGAAAATGTTTCATGCTTGCAACCTTTGCACTTGTTTCATAGCTTGCTCATCATCTCACCTAAATATGATCCACGGAACACTTCTCCAATTAGGCAAGGCACCATTGAGTGTGGATTTGGCAATTTGCTTTTCTCCTTGTGAGGTAATAAACTACGTTGTAAATCTATAATACCTTATAATGTCCACTCTCAAATATGTGGGATAATATAAGATGTTGGTTATGAAAAGGTTAAAAAAAGCTAGTATTATCCATAGTATGCATGTAACATATGATCACACCCAACCAACAAAACCACATGGTATATATATTTGCATTCATGAATATTGTCAAGGGGTAAAAATAATGCATAATTCTTTGCCCATCAAGTCTCATAATGGCTTTGGAAAAAGTTTTTGAAATGGACGTGAACATTATGAACTTCTCAATGCACCCATGTGGGTTTATATGAGTTTCACATGCTTAGGTTTGTTTGTGAAGCATATCATGTGACATAATTCAATTTGTCCACATATCAATGACTATTCATCACATATTGTTATGCATTAGATATGAACTTACTTGGGATTCATGGTCATGACATGGGAGTTTATAATAGCATGCTTAGACTACTTAATGACAAGAGGCTATCAAATTTTAGGTGTATAATAATTTGATTGAAACTTTATTTCAAGGATCAACATCAAGCAAAATGACGATTGAAAATAGCATCAAAGTACTTTAAAATGTGAATAAACTAAGTGGCATTTTTGACACACCATTCTTCTTTTCACAAATTTTTATGTACCATACCTGAAAGATGTGAACCATATATTTATTAATAAGATAAATCAAATAAATGACAAATATTAGAAATGGATTAACTATTTTCCCATACAACATGTTGGAGAAAACATGTGTGGGTTTTCTTTCATCCTTGAGTGGATGAATTTTTTTTTTTTGAAATGTTGGACGCGAGCTCAATGCTAGTGAGCTGAGTTAGCAATTTGAATTGGGTTTATCCATCTAAATTATTACAAATACATGGAATAATCTTAACCTACAAGTTTTGAATGTGTACATCATTATATGTTTACACTAGTGGAGTTGAACCATATGCATACTTATCTAATTCATGGAAATTTTAAATGTGAACAAAATTAGAGAAAGTAAAATTATAGGCCAATTTGATATGCACAAATACACACCCAAAAAATTTGAAATCCACATGCAATATGTCACAAAAATATATGGTATTGTAGATATGTCACCTCATCTATATGGGTGAATAACATAATCATTTATGGGAAGTTCCTGATTTATTAACAAGGTTTCAATGCCCAAAGAGTTGCAATTAGGCCAATCTGCATAATCTCGTGGATCGTCCACAGGACACTACACAAAAACCACCCATCCTTTCTTTGTAAGAGTCAAAGAATGCATGAATAGTTAGGGATTTTACTTGAACATTTTGATCTTTATCGAATTATATCAGCACAAGTGACATAAGGAAGTAACAAAAAGAACTTGATCAGAGGACAAATTAAGTCATTTGTCATTCCATTAGACACACTGATCTTAACATTAGAAGTCAGGTGACCATTCTTTCAGTCGTTGTGATCTTTAATTATTCAAGACTTGGGATATCCAAATTATGTACGAAATCACAAGCTTTGTTTGAGTTGCAAAGAAGAAATGGCTAACATTGAAGTTCATGAAACTCTGGCATTGTTGAAGCACTCCAAAGCAAAATCCACGACACGGCTTAATCATGGATATTATGTTTTCATTATTGGTTAAAGGAATGCTAGCGGCACTACGATATGTGTAATTAGTGCCAGGAGCCATTGGGCCCATTCCTGCTGGTTTCACGCATTGTGGAAAGGAAATGGCACATAGCTTCCCATCCATCAAAGCACACACTCATTAGTCGATGTTTGATTTTGCTCCAACTTCATTGAATATTGACACCATAGATGATAGACCTATTGCAAAAGCGAAATAACTTTTAGGTTGGAAAATACCTAACTCATCCCAAGATCTCATACACTTTTGTAGAAATGAAGCTTTTACATAAGCACAAAAATCAAACAAACAATAAAATAATCATACCCAATACTGGTAGGCTTGGAGGCATATTACACACATCTCCGTAGCTGCTGTTGTCTCAAATCGACAATCTCCCAAGCTCATTAAATCCTAGCAAGTTACATATTGTTATGCATTAGACTTCTACTCTGAAATTGCCTTTAGAAATGAGACGATGAAGACTTTATAAGTACAAATACAATGGATAAAGCAAAACGTAGTGTTGGATTTAAAATACGCACAATCATATTTTGGTAGTTACATGCTGCAAATTGATCCTCTTTGTACCCAGGTGGAAATCCCGTGTTTGCTTCGACACGTGCTGTATAATTTAGTCTAGGGAAATCTTGTAAAATATACCAAAAATGGAGTTGCTTGTTAGCACAAGTACTCATGTATTAGAAATAACATTGCCAAATTGAAATTATGACCTACTAAAATTGAGATTTTGTTTCAAATTTTAGTGGCAACTACAAAGTCCCATATGTTTTTCTTATGGTTATGATACATAAATTGATAAAAATTTATTTGGGTTTTTGATTAAATTACTTGCACAAAACCATGGCGAGGATTGACTGATTCCATAACTTGTATACTTTTCAGAAGTGGGTGGCAGTGGTCGTCTGGAAGGAGGTTGTACAGGAGTAGTGTCATGAATGATTATCCCACCTATGACCACCAATGCAACTTATTGGTTTTGCAAGAGAAAGCAAGCGCCATTATAATACCATGTTGATTATATTGGCATGTCTTTACCTAGTGTTAACTTTTGGTAATCCATAGACAATGGATCTCTTAAGTTAGATTTTCTTTATATAAATTTAAATTTAAATTGCCAATTAAATCGTGTGTCGTTTAAAAAACTCAACAATGAGAGCATACCAACTGAATTAAAAATTTCTTACAAATGCTTTTTGTCATGTCTATGTTTGGAACAAATACAAAAATTAGTGGACTTTGAAACCTAAAACAATCATAGTTTTGCTAGATTGCTACTATTCTAGAAGCATAAATTGGGGTTTTAATTCCTATAGTCCCATAGGAAGATTATTGTATGATCAAAGTGCAAAATTTCATAAGTGACCAAACCTTTAAGCGTTCTAATGAAATTAAAGCATGATACAAAAATCATTATTGGGAGAGTATGATTTGCAAACCAAATTTGAATGAAAATAGGGAGTAGTTAAGAGTACTTGGAGGTGGTGGAGGTGAATATGTGACATTGAGGAGAGTGGCCCAAGGAGGAGGTGGATATGTAATCACTTGTGGTGTCGGGGTGGTATAAGGAGGCCAATTTAGTGGTGGATGGTATGGGGGTGGGGGAGACATTACTGGCCTTATTGTAACACACACATGGCTCGAACATACTTCCTGCGCTCATACAAATTGACATAGCTTGAATCAAATTGGTTTTTGCTTCTTAGAAAGCAAAAGCACAATTGAACATTGCCGCATTGGATTATAAAGATCTAATTATTTTCACAAAGATCTAATTGTTTTCACGTGTTTTCACGAAGTTTTTGAAATCCATCACTATGCATGCTTTTTGAAATGGGAATAGGGCTTATCATTTAGTGTAGGGTAAAGCCCTAAGGTGGGGACATTTCCAAAATAAGGGACCTAGGACAAAGCTGGTAGCCAAGTCCAGCCCTACATTTGGGGCATTGCCCCCGCCCCCACACATGGGCTTTACCTATCACATAATAAAGATTATCATGAAGCTAAATGTATGTAGAGAGGGTTCATCTACTAATTATGCCTACCTAATAGGCATAAGATCCCTCCCACTCTCAAGGGAGTAGGCATAATATCCCTCCTAGAAATATTCATGAATGTAAAGTGCCCTCCAAACAAATAACACCCCACAAAATTCCTCCAAGTGCTTGCTTTACCATATACCTATATGGTCAATTCTTGATTTGATATTTGCAAAGGAGAAGTAGCATGACATAGTAGGGATTTTGGCAATATGACTTCAAATATGCAATTTTTGATATGTGATGTTCAAAATTTACACTGTAAGCCGTGTAGGTGTATTTTCCATTGTCATCCACATCAGGAACTATGGTACACGGCAAGGGCTGAATCTTTGTACAATCGGGTTGCAAAGCCACTTGAGCTCCCACATTGCCCACTTCAACCCCTGCATGTCATCTCATATACAATTTTTAATGCATATAATTTATTTATTTTTAAAAAAAATCTTACTTAGGACAAATTACATTTTGGTGTATCAACAATAACCCTCTATATATCTCTCATGATGCCAATCAAGCTCAACAAAAAAAAACATTATTATTTACAATTTGCAATCACAAATCATAAAGAGTCTTTGAATGAGAGGGAGAGTAGCATTACTCACAAATGATCATCAGAATTATGATCATTGTTGTGATCATTTTCATCCCAAAAGCTTTGTGGAGCTTTTTTTGCAAAAGAATTAGTGGTTCATTAACAGTCACCATTATTTTTACATTCTTTTGCCCCGCCCCCTCCCCCAAGCTTGCCTATGGTGATTAAATGAGTACCATAATACAATTCATCTGTACAAAAAAGAAGCAACTTTGTGAGTGGCAAATTCATCAAAAGATTTTTTAATACCCTAAATGGGGGGATGCAAAACCCATCAGCTTGTTAAATTGTATGAATTAGACAAGGCTTTTATGAAAAAAAGTGTTGAAAAAGCGAAGTTTTAGTAGTTGTAGTAAAGCTCAATCAACTAGAACCCTTTTTCTTGAATCATCCAACTGATGCATTTCTCAAATTTGTATTTGATGCAATTAGTACTAACTATGAAGGCTTGATTGTGACATTGGACAAAATTAACTTAACTTAGAACAATCCTTTTACCAAATGGGCTTCCTAAGCAATAGTATTATTATATAGACACTTTTCATGCAATTAGCATTTCACAAACAAATGTGCAATTCAATATGTCAATGACATGGAAGAAGACCTCCAAAATTGTGTTAAAACCACCTCAAAATTATTATTAACTGCTTCTTACACCACAAAGGAGTAACTGACCCAAAGACTTAGTAAAGCTTGTTTGGAGAAAACCCATTCACACCAAAGAAAGAATGCAATTGAGGTTTTTTTATCCAAAAAAGAAAAAAAAAATTTGTGGTTTTTCATGCAAAGAATGGAATGTAGTTGTGGTTTCTCATCCAAAGAAAGACATGTTTTCATGACCATTATTGGCTTCTCAAGGGCTCTTTTTGACTGAGGTTTTGGGGTGGTGCAAGAAGCTGAATCAATGGGTATAGACATAATTGGGTGAGGGATCTGGGAGGAGATTCAAGCCCAAGGCAAAAAAATCTGGGGTGAAGCAATTGTGATTCAGGGCAGTCATGAAAAATTTGGGTGGGGGTGAGGCTTGTTACAATTGAATTTCCATACACTCTTTTTCATGGGTGTATATTCATACTTCTTATCAATTAGTTCAGGGGATGCGCCCAACATGTTTTGTTCGTTTTTAGGAAGGACCCACTTTCAGTGGCCCATCACAATATTTTCTGAAACTAATTTGGGCACCCCAAATTAAAAGCACGAAGGCTTGCCTTTGGCCCCAATTTATAGTACATGAAAGTTCAACTTTGGCCAAAGCATGTGGGATAAAAGTGGCTAGTGGTTGTGGGGATGAAAGTGTGTGTGTCAATGTAGTCGTCCACCACAATACTTGCATCAAAAAAGAGAACATGCCAACCATGCTCTTTGAATCTCCTCAAACTAGCTATGACATGCAAAAATGAGCTTTATCACGGAAAGGTCCAATATCATGTCAAATAGAGAGATTTGGTTTCTTTGTGCTTGTTTCTTTTTTTTTTGGTTGGCTTGATGCTTGCACCCATCTCCTGACCATGTTTCCCCCTTTGCATTCAAAGTGATGAATCAAAGTTAAACCTACAGGACACCATTTTTTGGAGGGAAAATCAATTGGGTTAGACCAAAAAAAACAAGAGCTCAAAGCAAAGCTCATGATTTGGAGAAACAACATGCAAGCTAGGGTCCAAGGTATGGTTCAACTCAAAGGTTCAATTTGCTTTTAAATGAGTCCAAATTGGTTACTAGGAATTTGAACCCTGGACCTCCATCTAAAGTGAGCCTAATTTTAGGTTTGTGGGCTTCCTAGTAAGAAAGGATGGCTCAACAATACGAGAAAGGTATAGGCATGTATGCCCAATATGGATACACATCTCCATCCATTAACATATAATTATCAATCTTAGCCACATGAAATTTTCATGATTTGGTCAATTTCATCCATCTCATTGAATTTCACCCATGTGGATTTTTATCATCCATGTTGTCAACTTCATCAATAGGTACTCTAATTCCCAATTCACAAGATTCATTCCCATTCCACGAACTTTATTCTTATCATATGGGTCATTTGTCATCAATGTCATCCATTTGTTACCCTTGTGATGATTTTCAGTTTGGAAGTTCAATTTCATCGATGTTGTGAAAGTTCATCCATCTCATTTCATTTTGGCCATGTGATTAATTTTGATCCGTGAAACTCAATTTCATATGTTGTCAAGGGTTCATATGGCTAGTTATATTTTTGCTCAATTTCATCCATGAACTATGTTTCATGCATGTGGAATGTTTGATTGTTGAAATTTTACTTGAGGTCTTGATCTTAATTTTATTTGTTTCAAAAAAAAAATAGTTGACTTTCTTACTGTCCTATTTCCAAGTGACTTTTTTGTAGCCAAAATTCACTAGTTTGTGAAACTATTTTGAGAAAAGAATATTCTGTCACAAATGACCTGTTTTGCCAAAAAAACAATTGTCACAACTGCTTACAACAAAAGACTGGTGTTTCACATTTGTCTACTTTCATATTTTGAATATTATCAAATTTGGCTAAATATTCTTATGATGATTGTCACTTGACCAACATCACAAAATTGAAAAAAAAAACACACACATGCACACTGTGTAACCAAAAATGAAGGACATAAACAACCTCAACTTCTCTTGCAATAAGGGGACAAACATTGTTGTCTTGCACATAAATCAATTGTGAAGGGTATAGAGACCATAACACATTCACAATGAATTGTCAGCCACTAAACATTTCTGTGTTTAATTCTAAAGTCCTTGGGGAATCAGAATGTTCTGGACTTTCTCTCATGAGCTATCCCAGTAAATCACGGCATAAGAAGTGATGACCATCCCCAACAAGTTGTCTACAACTAGCATCATACTCCTCTCATAAGTGTTAACTGTCAATAATCGTATATACAGTCTGTAAATCTTGTGTAAGTGTAAATCATTTATATTTACATGTTCGAACTTTTTACACTTACACATATATTGTTGTCATATATATATAATATTTACACAAAGCCAATGTAAATATTTGTCAAATACACTTACATGGCCTCATGTAAATGTTTTGGGGCATGTAAGTGTAAGTGTATATACTATATACCCTTAATGACCTCTTACAAATCCATATTAATTAGTTGTAAGTGCATCCCAAAGCTCAATTTTATTTTTTTGCAATGGGCCACTTTGATTGGCCCTTCACCAGAAAAGCATGATATTTTGATACTCCCTAAACATTAGCATTTTCCAACAATATGGGATTACGATGGTGCTATTCCAAGCAATACCTTGAATGCACCTTTTGCCCACCTCATGGCTTGAGTTGAACTTTTATTCCTAACTTTGTTCATCATCATTTTGGCCTAAGCTTTTACAAGAGCTTAGATACTTGTTGTGATTCATATTAATAAATGTAATTAGTTATAGTGCATCCCAAGGCACAAATGTTTTGATGGTTTTTTTTAACGGGCCATTTGGTTGGCCTATCACCAAAAACTTATGAAATATGCTCCCCCCGCCCCCTCTTTCTGCAAGTAGAAACCACATTTTTACACTTAAAACTATATAAGTGTATTTATTTCTACATTTACATACATTGTTTTATATTAAATTAAAATAAATTTATAAGGTTTTACACTTACATGTCTCATGTTTTACATTTACATGAATGTAGATGTATATTAAACACTTACATGGAGTCTAAATAAATTTCAATATGGGATTTACATTTACACGATGTAAATCCTAAATTCTTTACACACACAACATTACTATGTACCTAAAAGTCACAACACAAATCTTTTTACAAGAAGGGAATTGCTTCCACAATTCAACATTTTTCAATAACAATAAAAGTTCAACAAAATTCTCAATTTGGAGCTCCCACCAAGGTATTCATTTCCTTAATCATCACTCTCCAAATTTTCAACTTGAACACAAACTCAAGCACATCCACTTGTGAATATAAAATGCCAATGATTGATTTGTTCCACAAATCCCCTAGGTTCCTCATCATTTTCACCGTTATCCCATATCCTACACAATTCACAAGGACTTAACATTATAACCTCCAACACAATGAGAAGTTGGAGATCTACATCAACATGCCACTTAAAACTTTCATCTCTAAATTTTTTAAATCAAAACAAAAACCAAAGAAAACAAAACATTCAATAGAAGTCATTTAGTTTCCATTATCAGAAAAACCAAATGATTAACAATGCCCGGTCTCCAATGTTGGTCCTCCATTTCTACTTGTTGTGCAACATTGGCCACTCCACACAAATGCCAAACCTTCTTACCAAACACATCAACCCAACCACACAAACCACATCCTAGTGGTTCCATGTTGCAATGCCTTGCAATACAAGTGCTCTTCTATCATTGACAACAAGTCACACCACTTTTTGAATTAACACAAGCAAACATTGCAAAAAACACACCTTTGTGATTCCATTGACCCTTTAAGCTACACTCCTTCACACACAAAATGCCAAAAGGGCTTAGAAAATAACCATAACCCTAAACAACTTAAACAATCCACAATAAAAATGTTTTGTGGTCACAACCGTTCTTTCCAAGCCCTCCACCCACTCCCCTTCCCCTTGTCTTTTGCCCCTCCCTTTGTTGTCCACATTTTCTTCTTTTTCCTTCTACTTTACATGTAATAACCTACCAAAATTTTCCTAATGTATGTGGCTTGGTAGAAAAAAATCCATGTATATAAAAAAAGGAAAGATGGGAGCCCATCCACAAGAAGTAAATACAAGACAAATAAAACTATAAAAACACAAGCCACTAAGGAACATGACAGTCAAGACACCAATAATACACAAATAGAATCTTCTATTTGTGTATAGAAGATCATAAACAAAAAAAGTGTTATCTGCCATAAATCGACTAATGACATAAATGCACTAACTACAATGTCTAGAAGAGATGAGGAATGCTTCTCGAACATGGCAACATGATGGATAATTGCAATGGCATGCGCATGCTAAAGGGCTATGGACACATGCTACTAATAATAAGAAATAAACATTGCAAAAACAAAAAAAGATTGTTGACAACGAGTTATAGGGGCCTTGACATAAGTAGTAAAAAAATTGAAATGAGAATGAAAACAACCAGAAGTTTTTATGGCAAGGGGAATGAAGTTGTCTCTTGATGTGCGCTTTGTGTATGAATGTGTTTTTTTCTTGAATGACAATTGTTGTTGTTAAGGGGTGAAATTGTGGCCCTTGATCATTACTATCTTCTAGAGGGTAAGACCAAGGAGACAAGGTCAACACCTTATTACTCCACAAAAAGAATTACCCTCACTAGTTTACTTTATTACAACTATTCAAATAGTGAGTAAAAAGTCATACAAAGAGTAAAGGAAGAAAGTAATGGTTTGATGTCCAATAACAAACCTATCCTCTTATAGGTAGTCTAGTCCAAGAAAGTAGGGAAGAAAAATAACATGGGAAAGAGCAACCCCCCAAAGGTGGCTATTCTCCAATGGTTTGTAATACCTTCTATGCCCCTAGACATTATTATGTTGGGGTTTGTAGACCTTCTATCGCCACTATCCCATCTTCTCCATGCCTATAAGCCCTCTAGTGGCTTTACTTGCCACCTGTAACACCTCGAAAGGTTTCCCTTTTGCTCTCTGCCATATGTAGTTAGTGTATTCCTTCCTAGCCAATGCCTATTGTTTATAATATAATCCTTTAGTCTACATGTAGCTACTTTCTTATTCTTTCGTTTAAATTTCTACCCCTGATATAAGTTGTTACCTTCTTGTGGCAACTAGCCATTTACCCTTCCGAAGGCTACTAAAAGGTAAAAACACATTATAGTGGATTTTTTTGGAAGTCGTAATTGTAATTTTTTTAATTAATCAAATATTGTTGCATTGTATTCAAATCTATTTGAGAAACTTGGCAAAAGTGAGGTGGAAAATTGAAACCTACATTCTAATCTTTTAAACTAAAAAAAAAATTACCAAAAGGACAAATGTTCAATTCAAGGTGGATTTTACAAAGGATAGTACATCCAATGTCACAATCCAAACTACCCCAAAAAAATTATAATTATGGATTTTTTACTTTTAGTGGAATTGGAAACTAAGCCTATAACTTTGTACCACCACACATTGAAATATCATAACGCTTAAGATGAAGCAAGAAAAAGTCTCTCAAATTTTTTTAAATATAAAATGAAAATTTTTAATTTGTAAAGTCCATTTCGATATCTAAATTAAAATTTTCAAGGCCCATATTTTTAGAGGTTTAAAAAAAAAATTATGGTGGTATGAACTTGGAAATGGAAAAAAATGTGAACTTTAACATTAGATAAATGTTTCTTTTGAAAAATCATTGGATTTGGATTATAAAAATGGACTTTCATCTACCCTTTTTGGGTGAGTGTACTATGCATTTACCCTAAAATGGTATGTCTCTTGCTCTCTATTTTAAAAGCAATGCAAACTACCATGTCAAAGGGGCAAACTTATTTGTATAATCTCCAATTGTCCTACCTTCCACACTTGTTAATAGAATAGAGACACAACACATGAAAAAAACTCAAGTCCTTCAACCATTTTTCATTAAAATCACACACAAAGTACACACACACTTCTCCATTCCTCCCACATTCTATAAAAGTCTTGAATGCCATAAAAGTCCCTCAACACCTCTTTTAATCTTCCTTTTGCACACATCACACAAGGCCCACATTGACCCCTAAAAAATAGGGCCCTTATCCTAATCCCTTCTTAAAAATTTCCTAGATGATTGGGTGCATTACCCCCCAATCATTTATTAATCTAAGCTACTTAATCCCACTAGCTTCACCCCTTGGGTAAGGGGTAGTAAATATACCATTAATAATTATTAGTTATTAGGAGGCCTATGGAATTAACTAGTCTAAATATTTTTACTCGATAACAGTCGTTGCATGCGTTGTCATGGATGGTGCATGTTGTACCATATGTGGGTGAGTTAGATAGCTATATTTAACAACATCTATTGAAGTTTAAAAATTGTTTTTAGTGATATTAATATCAACTGGTCGTTAAATGTGGCAAAGAAAAAGGCGGGAAACTTCTTTTTGTATGTGTGTTCCATTCTCCAAAATGGTAGTTACGACGATATTTTGAAGAGTATCATGGGTTGCAATGCACTCAATCTTACATAGGCATCGATGCAAATGGATACCGGCAACATGAAAGATTTACAACTATAGGATGTGGCAAACCAAGGCGAGTATGTAACATTATGTGGAAGTGAGTCGAGGACAAACATAATGCAAGCATGGTAGGAGAAATTAATAGCCAAACGCTTACAACTGGACTTGCACAAGATAAAAAATGTGTTTGTATGACATTTGAAATGTGGCAATTTTTTACTCATGTAAGCAATCCATCAGAGAAGCTTATAAATGAGGATACGGTTTATATCACAATACTTTCAAAAGGAGGGACCTAAAAGCAAAGAACTTGAAGTAGTAAAGTTCAATTATCTTGTAATGTTGACTAGAAGGGGAAAATGCCAATCTTGACATGTGCCATTACATTGAAAAGAATGGGGTGATCATCTTGTTGGAAACAAATGACAAATGCAAGAACAATCAAAGCCTAACATCCCAAAAAGGCAAGGAAAACAAGTCGAACCATTGAAGGGAGGCCAAACCCCCTTGAATAAACAAGAAAAGTGACCTATTGATGAGCTAAATGACCCACCATAATGCTGAAAGAACCCACACCCAATAGCCTTTCCAATGTATTCATAGTATGCAAATCAAATTTGGCATAATGTTGCAACATACTTGGAGACGAAAATATGATATGCAATAAATTGCCTAGGCACCTGGCATAGCAAAATGAAAAAATTTCAAAAGTTGCTTGCAAATTTACAAACATAAGGACGTTAACTATAATGTTGAAATCTTCCTAAAATGCTTTTATAACAAAGGACTTCACAAATGACATAAAACCCATTAGTGCAACTAAAATATAAAAACATGTGTCGAGTGTAAGAAAACCTATATACTTCATGTGCAAAGGAAGCTCACCTCCTTTTTTTCTTTTTTCATTTCCCCATAATGCCCATCAAGTATCACACATAAAATATTTAAAGATTTTGTGGTAGGATTTCACACCGATAACAGCCTTATATCCAGGTGTTCCCAAAGTGTCCCAAAGTCCACCTCAGGTGGGCACTTACTTCAGCAAGAGCCCAATCCTCAGGCATTAAGTACTCCCCATCCATCCCAAAGTGGCCCTCAGCATGTTCTTTTTATGTTCCCTTGTAATTTGAATTAGCACCATTTACCCCATGATATTTCTGTAAAACCCTATACTTATAATGCAGATAGATTGAATATGAAATGGCAAATATAACATTTACTAAACATGTACTAAAACATACACACAATACACAAACTTTTTAAATAAATTTTAGATGGCAGTCTTTCAAAGCCTGAAGAATCACAATCAAAACTAACACATGGTTCCAATAAGCATTCTTCTACATCTGCTACTGCTCAATCATGGTAATCACCTCAAGCAAATTAGACCCCAATTGATGATCCTGCAGATCACGTGCGTACTAAAAAGAAGGTTTTGCTAGCTTGAAACTGACCTTCAAATGGTGTATGTTTTGGAGAACAAGTGTTATGGTTGTAAACCAGAACTTCCGTGCACCCCAAAAGTTCAGATTCTTCATCCTCTGATTTCTGTTTTTTCCTGTATTCTTTTTTGGTAGCATGGGTCTAGCACTTGGCCAATCTGCCAAGCCTTTATATAAAGCAAAATGACAGTTTTTTCTGCAAGAAATGGTCTTTGGGTTTTGAATATTTCAAGCTGCCATCACTTTCTTTTTGCTCATATCCTCTTCCACTTTCCATATGATGTCTTTCAGACCCTTGGACAGATTCTGGTAGAACTGCAAGACATGAAATGAGCCAATCCACTCACACTTTAGAGAGCACAATCTTGTCAGAATGTTATGGCAACTAAGAATATTATCAGTAATGTATCAAATAGACCCACTAAGAATAATACCCTTAATGTGTTGAATTGACCCTTATGTCCAAACAAAGCTGCCAACATAACATTTGCAGATGCCATGGATAGCAATTTTTGTGATGAAATTACATTTGGCACATGTACACTTACATTGTGATATTCCAGTGTATCACCATTGGATTTCTGCAGTTCCACCATGTAAAGAGATGGTGCAACCTCAAACACCTGCCAGCAAAGTCACACCCAATCCTGGTTGAGTAATCTGGAAATGAAGTGAGTTCAATCAAATAGTGCAGTTTTCAGAAACAAACTGAGATAAATAGTACACAGGAATGGTAAAGACAGGTTGATACCTCAGTGGCCACAGAGAGATGCCCCTTCCTGCCATGCTTATCTCCCTGCAGTTTCATCTTGTAATCCCGCTTCTGTACATTAAAGCCAAGTGGCTTTGCAGCCTCTTCAATGGTAGAGATGATCTCCTTTGCTGGCCTCTTGCTTGTAAACCGTGTCTCCCTCTTCACCAAATCCTGCAGTGCCCCAAATATAACAGTAAACTTCTTTGACCAACCCAACTTACCTCTCCACCTATACACAGATTTGCAAAATAACAGCACAGACACCACAACAGCAGCCACATTAGTTACCTCATTAGATAAGCTGCCAGGTCTAAACCAGCACCTCATAAGGTTGTACTTAATAATGGGATATCTACAAACATAGCACAGAAGTTCATCCAACTAAAAGTAAAAGGAGGGAGGGGAGGATCTGCCACCAATATGACAAACCTGTGGTGTCTCAAAAAGGCCAGAAAGGTTGAGTCCATGCGAATGTGAGATAAGCTCAAATGCATTCAGTATCACTGGCTTTGTCTCTTTCTGCTCTGTCACCATGTACTCCTGCTCTCCAAATGACAACATCAAGCATGAGGGCCTCTCCTTGACATGTCACTTAATCAGAACATGAAGAATGTATGAAAGCATGGGAGTGAATTCCCGTGTCCTACTGCAAACCTCCTTCCTCACACTTCTATGCCAACCAAATAGAAACCAGTATCTCATTAAAACCTGTTGCTGTGATTAAACATACCAACAAACTCTAAGCCAACACCAAACATCACCGAAGGTGACTGATGATGCCACATCCATGATAAGAAACATCTCCAGCATTTGGGTAGGGAAATACTTAGTGAAGATCTTACTGTTGACTCATTGAAAACTGCATCAATATCATCAAGGTTGACATCCTTCTTCTCACTCAGCTTGGAAGGTTTGTAGTTTTTCTGAAACCATTCATTCTTATAAATTTGTGCTGCTGTTATTCGCTGCAGCCACCAACACACATTTGAGCTTAGTAGAATGCAAGCAGCAGCCATTATACAACTGCTATCTTAAGTGCAGGAAGTCATCTGATGCATCACACTGCCATGACAGATATACAAAAGAACACCTGCCAGAGCTGTATGCATAATGATATGCCAACAAGAAACCCAAAATTGGACAACAAATGCAGAGGCTTACAGTTTTTGGGTTTGGATCTAGTATCTTCAAAATCAACTTCCGAGCACTTGATGAGACCCAGGCAGGACAGGTGAAATTTGCTCGATGTATCTGCAGAGAGGACAAAGAGAACAATCCATCAGATGGTAGGTTTACGCACACAGCAAAAGTTAGACCACCAGTGACATAGGTAACACTAAGATAAAAAGAGAGATGGAGATATGGCCAGATACCTTTTTGTACAAAGTCATGAGATTTGGTTCATCAAAAGGTAAGTAGCCCGCCATCAGCACAAACAAGATGACACCACAGGACCATATATCAGCTGATGCCCCATGATAGCCTTTGTCATCAATCACCTGTAAAGAAAAAATCACATAACATTAGCCATTACATAAGCAAACCAATCAGATGTCCATTCAATGGATTCTTCATGTCAGATCAAGGAAAACCTAAAGTGATCATGCCAACACTGTGCTCTGAAAGCATTCCAAACTCCCTTGCTGACCCAAAGACACTTATTGGAGTTTAAATACTCAAAACATGATTCTATGGTAACTCCCAAAGGGTTAGGATTGCTGGACAAATGAAGTAGAGAACTGACAATGACATTCATATTTCCAAGGATGTCTACAGGCTTGCAGGGCAGGTAGACACTCACCTCTGGAGCCACATAGTTTGGAGTTCCACATGTTGTGTGCAGCAACCCATCCTCCTGCAAGAATTATCAGCCCAGTGAGACTAGGCCTTGACTTCATTTTACAATGGAATGCCAACCTGCTTGACTAGACCACATACCTCAGCAGGAGGAAAAAAGAAAATGGTGATTTCACATTGCAAGTCGTGATGTATATCTGGCATCGCTCTGAGCATGACTAACAAATCAATAAATCAACAAATCACCACAGAGAATCTGAACTTAAAACTGACAAGGGGGTCAGCAATGCTGACAATACACAGAATTTGTATTAGAGACATACCCTAACTTGCTGAGGTAAAGCACTCAGGCCAAAATCTGAGATCTTCAGGTTCCCATCAGTGTCTAACAGCAGGTTCTCAGGCTGTTCAACCCCCACAACAAAATGGCCATTAGTAAGCTTCACATGTATGTCTTACAGTGGACAACTCCAGGTGAAGGTAGACTATCTCCCACCATGCACATATAACCCTGCTTCCAGTGCACACATCTCTGTGGATTAGGATGCAGTGTGGCAACATACTCAGTAGAAACTTGGTGTCACATGTGTAATTCTGCATACCAAATGAACTGTGGCCACTCTTTAAAACTAGACCTCTACCTCCAGACAGTCTAACCAAATCATACCCTCTAATATAGAAGCCTTTCCTGCACTGGATTACCAGTCATGATGCAAATGTGCATGGTGTAAGAGAGACTGGAAAACACATACCATAGTACCTTAGCTATTCTGGCACCTTCTTGACAAATATTCCTTCTTTTTTTTTTTCACTCCAGCAATACAAATAAAAATCTCCTGAAATTCCTACAGTTGCGGTGGAACAAGAAAATGCTTTACACTACTTAAGCACACTGCACCACCAAGCTTTAGGGCAAGCAGTTGATAGTAATGTCAAACAAATAGGTACTATCATTATGTACCTTTCATGGTTAGGTACATAATGATAGTGATCCAAACTTGGGGCACCACATGCAGCTGCTACCTTGAGCTGGATCTCCCCTTTCTTCCAGGAACTAATCCTGATCCTCCACATTTCTAGAACTTCCAGCAATGTGAGCAGCTAATTTTGAGAGAAATCAGCATTTATTGAAAATAATTTAATTACTGCCAGAATGGTATCTATGAGATTGCAGAGAAAGATCTGCAAACACTTTAGAATGTAACATTTTATGTTAGTTCCAGCCAAAAAAAAACATGGCAAGAATGAGTGGAGCCCTAGGCTTGTGGGTCACTCACAAAGAGCAGACTACGGCCTTCAAATTTCATTTGAGAAAAAGAGAAAAGCAGGATTACAAGCTCACAAACCGTCAATGACAGACCTTGAGATCTCTATGGTAAACACCTCGACTGTGACAGTAGTCAACTGCCTCGATCAGCTGCTGGAAGTACTTTCTTGATTCATCCTCCTTCAATCGTCCTTGATGAAGCTGATAAAACATAAAACATAATCAAGACAATCCATGTCAATACTCCACATTACTAGGTGAAAGAAAGTAAGCAGTACAGAATACACTTTAGCTTATCTGTTTTACAGACTCATGTCTCTCAGAAACTCTCACTAGATGTCAACATCTATAAATAATGGTTCCCAGAATTGTTGCACACAACCATGCATAACCAGAACATCAAGAAAGACACTATTAACAGACCAAGGATATACTTACAATTTTGTCAAAGAGCTCACCCCCTGTAACATACTCCAACACAATATAAATTTTGGTCTTGCTTGCAATCACCTGCCAGACCACAGTTATCAACACACTGCTTATAACGATAACAGCATATCAATAGGATTAAAAAACGACACAAAAAATTAAAACAATAAAGGTCACTGGTACTGATCCACACATCAAGAAAACATCAAAACTCAGTGGGACCCCTGTACATTATTATAAGTTTAAGTATATGTGTACCTCTAAAAGCTGCACAATGTTTGGGTGCTTCACAAGCTTCATAGTGGAAATTTCTCGCTTGATCTGTCCAAGAGACAGCAACAAAATTCAACCATCTATGCTACCCAGGCATGATCACTCTGAGCTATTTTAGCTCTGAAACACCAGGTCCCTGCAAAACTAGCCTCACACTTGGATTCACACTTAGTAGTGCAAAGGCATTCCATTACTCATGAGAGACAGTCCCTGAAGGGAAATTGCACATTCCCCTTCTAAAAAAGGAAAGAGATCAAGTCTGTGGCAGATTGCATTAGCTGCAAATTTCCAACTACATTGACAACAGGTCCATTAGTGGAAGAAAAGGTCAGATGTCCAACCTGTTCAACCATCTTATGCTTGAGAACCTTGTCTTTATCCAGCACCTTGATGGCAACACTTTCACCAGTCTCCATGTTCTTGGCATACTTAACCTTAGCAAACGTACCCTCTCCAAGTGTTTTGCCTAGCTCATACTTACCAACCCGAGTACACACACTTGTAATATTCATTTTTGTTGTGCCAACAAGTACTTAGATGTTACTTTGACCTTTCTTAAGAGTGCAATTGTTTCATGTGCTCTCTCTTTCCTGGAGCTTCGGTAGGTCAAACCTGCAAAGGCCACAAGCAGTGCACAAACTGATGTTAGACCCCTGTACAGTTAGATGTTGCACTACTCAATGGAAGTCATCAAGTGCTTTTGTCATTGAAATCTAATGTGCAGAAGGAACCATACACAAACCCTGAAAATACTTCATCCAGAAAGAGTAAGTTACAAACCCATTTGAGTAGCAAACACAATGGGTGCACTTCAACCCCTATATACATCATGTGTCCTAGTGCAAGCCATATCAGCAAGATAGCTTTGAATACTGGTAAACAAACTGTCATAGGTCTGCACAGAGTTCAGGGCTCATGATGAAAGTGTTATACGAACCCAGAATATAGAAAAGACTAACTTTTGTGAATGAGACCGTAAACTAAATCAAAACTTCAAATGTTGTAATACACAATAGTCTGTCGTTGCAGAAATAATTGACCAATATAACACAGACTATTGAAGGGAAGTAGTACTCAGACTACTGACAACTAGCAGTCAGCAACAGTACACACTGGGTATCCATCCACTAGATTAATCCAGAGTAGTGGATACCTGCACTGGCATTGAGGGGCAAGGTGTATCCAAATTGCAATCTGGAAAAAAAAAGTTTGCACTGAAGGAAAGACTTGATTCCAGGAATGAGCAAACAACAAACCCTGCTCTTACGGGTACTGATACTTGAGGGCACAAGCTGGCTATATGATACAGAATCTCAGGCAGAGTCAACACTATAATTTCCTGGGCACAGTAATTTTGTTGCCAGTGACCTTGTGATGCAACCACCAGATAGAATCATCACAGAAGCAGTGCAAGCTCCAGCAGCATAGTCGTATCTATCTATCCAGGGCTTTCTATCAAGTTATTCCCATGTGTCTGCAGTAGAAATCCTTTGCAATCTTTTTTTATAGCTGTAATCGCCCCCTTATTCCATCTGTGCAAATATCAATCCCTTGTGTGTTCCAACCAAAACAAGGTTCAAACAGCTACAGAAATTGGAGGAACTTGAAAGGAGAAGAAGAAGGGTGGCGAGTCCCTCAACCTGCTGCTGCTGCTGTTCCTGTGTCTTCACTCATGCTGTCTGGGAGCTTTTGCGGCTCTTGCGTACGGGGTTCCCTCCTCCAACGCTCATTGCGGGGAACTGATCCAGAAATCGCTCCAGCCCGCCTACTTAGCTAGCTAGCACACCACGAGAGAGAGAAACAAAAAAAGAGGCCGTTATTATAAGGGTAAAAAAAAAGACGCAAGATTCTGAGCATTTCAGTCAGCTGCTGCTTCCAGGCTACAATCTCCCAGCGTCGTCGGCCATGCAAGACCAAGAGGAGCAGCGGGCGGAAGGACAGTGGACGCCACAAGACCAGGAGCGCACGAGACGATCACAAATGAATTGCAATTCTCAATACCAGAACGGCAAAGACCGAACCACAAAAGAATCACGGCGGCGGTGAAGCTCCAACGATCGAGAGAGTCCTAAACTAAACCTGAATCGGCTTTCGTTCTTTCTCAGTTTCGTAACCAAATCCGCAACACATGATACTTAGAAAGAAACCCAGACAGAGAGAAGGCGCAAAAGGTAGTCAGAAACAAAGGAGTCAAGACAAGAAAACTAGAGTGTGATCCCAAGGGAGAGAAAGAAGGAAAGGCGGCTGGGAGAAAGAAAAAGGAGAGCAAAGTTTAATACAAAAATCAGTTACTCCAAGCTACCCCGATTTTTGTTGTTCGCACAACAAAAACAAAACGAAGGCCACCGCCGTCACAACACAAAGAGAAGGAACCGACACCGACAATTGCAGATGGAGGAGATGGATTCAAAGCTCGAAGATGAAAGGAAAAATGCGAAGAACAAAAGAAAGAAAAAAGAAAAACCTGAACTGAAGAAGACAGATTTTCCAGTGCTCTGCAACAACAACATACCTTGCTTTCTTTCGCAAGAATAGGCAGTGGGAGCCGCAGATATGCACCGTGTTGACGAATTCCAGGAGCAAAATATTCCGCAGCAGCGAAATCGACGAAACGAAAATGCAACAGAATGCCAAAAGAGATGGAACTGTGAAATTTTTCAGATAGCGAAAAGCGGGCATGAGCAACCGACCGCGACGCCGCAAGAATCTCTCCCTCACCACCGCAGCAGCTACAAATTGCAAAGAGCAACAACACAACAGCGGCAGCAGTAGCAGGGGGAAAACACACACACTAGCTAGAGAGAACTCTAGCTTCGGCTTAGCTTCGGCAAGCTTGCAACCAGCCTCGGAAAATGCGCTTCACAGAGGGAATAGGCTCGGTCAAGTGGGCTTCCACTATTTATAGCTCTCTCTCCTTCCTTTAGGTTCGTCCAGAACCGAGAGTGTGAGGCTCGGAATCTCCGAGGCTCCCAACCGCCGAATTTCAGCCGGGAAGCTCGCGAACGTGCGAACGCGCAAATGTTTTTATTATTTCCATTTAGCGTACACGTGCAAAAAGTGGCCAATCAGAGCCCTGGTTAAATTTTTTTTTTACCGCTGATTTCTTTCAATATTACTTTTCCTTCATCCTCTCTTTTTGACTTGTGATAATCAGGGGATTTTCTTTCTTTCAAAAGTTGTGATATAAAAATTTTGGCGAATTTTTCCAACCCAAAAACAAATTTAAAAAAAAGCAAAAGTAGTCGAAATTACACTAAAAAAACAACTTTACGGCAAAATTTTCCCCAATTGTTTTTTAAAAAAATAGTGTCCTATAAATTCTTCCCTTTTTTCCCTCAAAAAATCACAAAAAATCCAAAAAATCTAAAATTCACCATGTTTTAAACACGTTGCTCAAAAGTAGCCAGGATATAAAATGATTTTAATAAATTTCTACTTTCATAGCTGGTCTATAGCCAAATATGGCTAAATCTCCTTGTCGATGATCACCAATGTGGCAACATCACAAAATTAAAATATAAAATAATATAATATAAAATAAAAATAAAAACATTGATGTCCTGTTGAGAATTTGTTACTCCATTGCTCTAAATGAATGAATTTTTTGTAATGAATGTTATGTTTATTTTGGCAATTAATCAAAATAAAATACCCAAAAAAAAGGGGGTCATGTACAGTAATTCTATGCAGCATGCCATTAATTTTAATTTAATTGGCTGAAATTTCGAAAAAAAAAATTCTCAATGAACAAATTTTTGTGAAGGAAAATGAAGAATCTTTTTAAATATTTAGGAGTTTTTCTTTTTTTTTAATCCTCAAAATTAATGAGTTATTTGGGCAGTCGTGCTGAAGCTGCCCCTGTATTACGGTGATTGAAGCAATGGTATTATATCACTGCCCTAAATGGATGAAGCAAATGTCATTAGGTATTTTTGTTAGCCTAAATGGATGAAGAAAATGTCGCTAATATGCTGCCCTAAATGGATGAGGGAAATGGGTAAATTCCTTGTGGGATATAGTGTTTGTCATATTTTGGATGAAATATCAATTCAAGTGATTCTCTGTAGGTACCCATGCAATTTTAGATGAATGCTTGACCTTGTAACCTTATGATCAATGTATTTTATTATTTAAGGTTTAAATGTTTTTTAAAATAAAAAATAAAACCTAATAATTTTCCTAAATATTCATTATTATCCTTCACAATATTTTTTTATTTGGAAGAAATAATTTTTGAAAATTTCAACAATCCTGAAAATAATATAATTAGTGTCGGATTGGCCAAGGTACTAAGGTAAGTATGTGACCCTACAAAAATATTTCTCACATCCAAGTTTAGTTATTTATTTATTGCAACCCCACCCATAAAACTGAAACTGCAAATATGTGGGAAGTACTAAGAGCAGACCGCGTGGACCAATCATTATGTTTGGCCAATCAAAAACAAGGAGTGGCGATCAGATCATATTTATTACACTCTTCTCTAGCAAGTGTATAGGTTTGCTGCACCTTTTACCAGCCTCCACAAACTCAGCAAATATGCAGGAGCAAAACTATTCTGATGAGGCAAACCACCATATTTCGATGGGAGGCAAGAAAAACCCACTACCTCGGTTTTCCACATTGCGTCTCACAATTCAAGCTAGTTTTGCACCACTTGGTTTACTAACAAATTGAAAAAATCCAAGCTAAAACAATTTATACACAATAATTGCTTACAATTTACAACAATGTTTGTGTATCAAATGTAAGTGTTCCAAAAACTAGCTAAACATTTGTTGGTGATACAAACATTTGTTATGGAGGACATGTTAAGAAATGTACATAACCTAACATCCAAAGCTTCTCGAGCTTCTCATTCGTCCTCCACTCAGTGTTCATGAAGCATAAACTCTTTACCTTTCCTTGTGATTGATGCATGCATGCATGCATTATCTGGATAGGACATTTGGAAATGAGTTTTCATCCATGGAGAAGAGGGTCACGCAACTTTTCATCCGCCAATAGGAAGGTTATGTTGACACTCTTGAGCTTTGCTATTTGTTCAATTGAAATATTTTTAGGTTAGTTGTCGACCACAAACGTTTGGCCAATGTAGGATCCTACCTCAATTCTTCTAATATAAGCCTATTGGAAAAGAATGAAGAGTTGTAACCAAAAGCACATTCTCAAGTCAAAATGGGCGACCCCCATGTGGGTAGTTGATTCTTTCTTTGGGCCCTACATTGTCACATTGTGTCCTCAAACCACTCACACTAAGATTATCCAAGTAATATACCTTTGGCAAATTCCAAAGGACCTTGAGAAGTCCCTTTGAATAGAGGAGTCAAATTGGATGGGTTTAGGGTGCTTCAATATTTTGAGGGATGGATTCATTGCCGACAAAAAGTCACCAAGTTTCTTCCATCACAATGAATGAAATAGTTGCTCTTTGGTAAAAGCAAGCTATGGACGAAGTGATTTTTTTAGGAGCAAAATTTCTCTTTTTTTCAACAAAAAAATCTAGTAAATTTTGTAGAAATGTGTTTTTCTAGTGTAATTTCAACCAATTTTGCTATTTTGAGGCCAAATTTTTCCAAAATTTGACATCAGAAATAAAAATTAAAAATAAAATTAAAGCCACTATATGGAGGATCTATATAAAATCTTTCAAATGGAAAAGCTTTATTTTCACATAGATGGGAAATAACATAATGTATCCATCTTGAATAATTACATATTAATTTTCTTTAATACAAATCAGTTGTCCACATAAATTGGTTAAATGCTGACTGAATTAAATCTATAATATGACTTTTCCAATCTGCTGATGCTTGAATTTTTTAAGATCTCAGAAGCCATATTTGAAACATGGATGATACATTGTGAATTCAAAAAAGAAGATTAACAAATCCTCGCCACATTTCAACTCAAAAATATTATTTAGATTGGCAAAGTTTTGTAAACCTGCCAGTTTTAAATGATTGGAACATTCAAATGGAATCGATTGTTCATATGGTTATTAAAAATCTTTATGTGAATATCTACTTGTTTTGTTGTATTGTCAAAATTGGCCATTAGACATCTAGGTTGTGAAATTTGAGCTAGAATTTGAATATGGAAATAATTAAAATTTCAAAACCATTTTGATTGAAAATTGTGTTTTGCATCATTCACATATAAGACAAAATGCAAGTAAAATGGTGAGTGTGTATATATAACAAAATATGTCATTTCTTGGAGTAAATATGATCATCGGTGTTCATGTTATGTGTTTACAAGACAAGTAAATTGTAACACTAATCAACCTTTCTCATGAGTTAAAATAAATATAATGGTAACACATGGTGGTCCATGTTGTATCTAAAAAATAACATTAAATTCTTGCCACTCCATCCCTTCAAATGCCAATAGTAAGCTTGAATGCAACTTTCTTCAAGTGCAATGTTTTATTTAGCAAAATCTTCATCATTTTTCAACAAAGAAATTCAAAAAGTCTTGGAATTCTTTTGTCCGAATATAAATTTACTAATTTTTCTAGTTTTTATTTTTATTTTTTCAAATTTTCAATATAAAAAAAAGGGGGGAAAAAAAAAAAAAAAAACCAACTAAACCTTGATCAAACCTTTAATGAACATGATCAAATCAATAAAATGGGCCCATGCATGAAAATACACAATTGTGATTCACCCTTATTTGGTTAGTTTTAATAGTAGCCCAATTAAGAGTTAATGAATGCCAAATTGAAACACAAAAGTAGATGCCAACAAAAAGGCAAGTTTAATTCTAAAGTTTGGTCACCTTAATTAGATCATGGTGAGTTTGAATTTTGTTTCCAATTCCATTATTTGTAGAATTAGAAACCTAGATCCAAACCAAATTTAAGTTAAAATTGATAGGGTTTGAATCCAATTATTTGCATTAAAACTATATAAGGTAAAGAGGTTGGTCATAATACACTTAAAAAGTCAGACGAACCATATGATTGAATCAAACCTTGGTTGATTTTAGAGTCCAAAGATGGATTATGAAAGAGATCATTACACACCTATTGCCCTTTAGATAATTGGATTTGGACTACAAATGCAAAAGATATGGCTTTTGGTAGTTCTTGACCTCATTGCCTCAAAACCAAAATTTACTAATTAGCTTCTGGACCTATCTTCAAGCAATGCAAACCCGGTAAATGCACATACAAATTCTAACACGTCACCAATCCATGCCATCACTAAACATTTTCATTTTCAATTCAATAATCATCCTTGGAAACAACAAGACACCTTTATTCAATGGTTGAAATCAAGACCCAAAATAGGGCAACGTTATGTTTGATGATTGATACCCTAAAGGTGTGCTAAACCCAAAAATTTGAACACTTTTTCAGACAATGGCTCCAAAACCATAAACCCTTTCCCCTTGTTACTCTCCTTTCTCTCCCCATTCCCTCTCTTCTCATGCTTTTGTTGTTGTCAAATAGGATCAAGATCCCACTCAGTTTCTTTGTATGGTTTCTCTTGAATTTCATTCATGTTCGTCGATGCATGCTTTGAAGATGTTGAATGTTCTCCTTGTTGACATTTTCCTACTCAACTTTTCTCTCTAGTCTTTCTTGAGTTTTGTTGTTGTTCATGGATGCATGCTTAAAGCATGTTGGAGGCATTCCTTCATGAAGTACAAGTTGGTGCAATAGAACTTCCCAAGTTTTGTGAAAATCCATATTAGCTCTAAGTGTTTTGTTGTTGTAGGTGGTAGTGCATTTCACGGTTTCATGTTCATGAAAGAAGTTGTTTTCCTATGGTGGATTGAAGTTCCCTAGTGTTTTGGTGGCATTTGCAATGGTCCTCTCCCAATGTTATTCCTCTTTTCCTAGTGTTCTTGATTTTCTCCATGTATGTTCATATATGGTGCTAGTCCTCTTCCTAGTGCCCTTGAGTTTTTTTTGGTGCTACTTTTCTCCTTGGTGTGGCTCCAATTGAATCAACCCTCCCTCTCTCTCTGATGTTTGTGATGGTCCTCTTCTTAATGCCAATCCTCTCATGGTGTTAATCCTCTTCTTGGTGCTTTCCCAGTGCTAATCCACTTCTTAGTATTGTTCATCTCCTCCCGGTGCTATTTTTGATAAATCACAACCCCCTTATATCTTGTGTTTGTGATGGTCCTCTCTTGGTGCTAATCCTTTTCCTAATGTTTTTCATCTTCTCCAAGTGTTATTTTTTATGAATCGAACCTCCCCTTTCTCTCTTGTGTTCATGATGGTCCTTTTTCTGATTTTGGTCCTTTTCCTGGTATTTTTCATTTCTTCCCAATGTTGTTCCTAATGAATCCCCCCCCCCCCCCTCTTGTGTTCGTGATGGTCTTCTCTTAATGTTCATCTGCTTTTAGTGTTGTTCCTTTCTTTGGTCTTTTCCTGGTGTTCTTGATCATATCAAACCTTCTTGAGTTCTCAGTGTTTTTCAGTTGGTGCTTTTGAACTTGGAACCATGGAGTTCCTATTAGTCATCAAACCACTAAGCTATTATTCCTATAACTTTTACTTGACCCTCCTACCCCAATTGTTATTATTATTACATTAGTTTTAAGCTTATTCCCTTATTTTTTTATTACCCTATTCTAATTCATTAAACATTAGACCCTATTCATCCCTCTTACTCTTTTTAATTGTTCTATTTCGTCAAGTTGTTGTAAAAATGTTGCAACTCCCTTCCTTTTTTACATTTGAGCCCCAATTCACTATTGAACCTATTTTTGAAAATTCGTTATCCAACCAAAGTTCACAACCCTATATCCAAGAGGGTGAGCTCTCATTCCCTCTTAGAAATTATGGTGAAATTTATTTCTTGTTTCTTTGATTGTTGTAGATGACCAAGCTGCAATGAAGGCAACTCATTATTGTTTTATAAATTCCCTTTTAGTTACTCATTTTGTTACAATCATTGTTGTTGTTGTTTTTTTAGCTTCCTTGTCTTACTTCTCCTTCCTTTTTGTTTCTCTAATTTGTTTTGTCACCTCCCTATCCATTACCTTTTTCCACATAATGGTCAAGTACTTTTATAAAGTTACAACATGATTCTACAAATAATCAACTAACAATTTTTTTCCATTGGTCCTTATTGCAAGGAGATATGGTAATGGCAACAAGTTATTACCTACCAATGCTTCCTAAGTTTATGAGATTATGCATTCTATTCCCACATTTGCTGAAAATTGTTCCAAGGTTTCAACCATATTTTATATTAGAAAAATAGATTCAAGGTTAGTGATTGTAAGAACTATAGGCATGTCCATATAGTACATAAGCTATTATTGAACCACACTATTAGGTATAGATTCATGAGTTGTAAGTTCAACATTTGAAGCTATGTTGATTAACTCTTCTACAACATTTTATACTGCCCATTCCATCTCCCCATCCTCCTCTCAATTTAATTGATAATCATCATTTTACTTTTTTTTAGTTTGATTGACTATTGTGTATAAACTACTAAGCCTTGTTATTCCATCCATGGCTTTAAGGTTTAGTGGCCAAATCTCTATACTTTTGAACTATGAATTGATATTTTTTTATTGAGAGTGCTTAGTTTAATGCTTTGTCCACTTTTTTTACAAAAACTATTTTGTTTAGTGCAATGTAATTCCTATTGATCATTGTTGTGTCTCTTTCTTTTCTGAAAGCAATCTTGAAAGGTTTGAAGCAAATTATGTCCAAAAGCTATAGTGCATGGGATGTATGTGAAGGTAAGATAACCATATTTAGCCCAAATGTTTGTGCTTGCTCAATTGCTTCAAGTGTGACATGGAATCCATGGCCATCTAAGATGAACATATGCCCTTTGTTAGAAAAATTACACCTTGTATTGACCTTTTGAAGAAAGCGAGGAATTAAAAAAAAAGAAATGTTGTCATCCATGCTTTTGACTACATAGCCATACATGTCCATGGTTTGCAAAGTTGAATGTAGTCATTTCGTATCCTCTTTCCTTTGAAAGTATAAAACACTAGCAATGTTTTCCCTACTATATTAACAACATAGTTAATAATTAACCATTCCCTCGACTTGGGCATGGTGTTACACACTTGTTGAAAATCTTTTTTTGCCAAAATCCCATAGTTATGCTTATTGTACATGGATTACAAGTTTTAGTATAAAGTCTAGCACGATTGGATTGTCAATCCTTGAACTCTACTAACATCCAATCCTTTAGCTTTAGCTATTATAAGTCATAGAATTTATTCTTATTGATATGTTAGGACTTGTGTTTCTAATCTAGAGCTTTCTATTCCTATGTTACTTGGCCTCTATTGGTTTAGCCCATATGGTCTCAAAACCTTGATGAATGGTTTAACATTAGTTCTCTCACAAATTAAAAGCTCCAACATATTGAATTTTTTTTGCTTGTATCTTTGTAATAATGAATTATTATGTACGTAAATTTGCAACATTGCTTTGTGAATTTGGTGCTTTTGATTTTTGGCAGGAATGGGATGTGCACAAAATTGGCTGGAAATTAAAAAGGTTTCCCCAATTAATGTGTAGGATTTGAGTATCCATTGGAATCTTGTAAACCCTAATCCTTGTTTATGATTACTTGTGTGCTATTTAACATGACCTGCAAACCCCATCACCAAACTTCTTCTCCTTGCATTGTTTAGTTGCATTGTTCAGTCCAATTGCTTATGACCAAACTTTTATTTCCACACAAAACATGGGGCCCTTGAAAAATTGGCCCAAATTTTCCTTATAATCAAACATTGAAAGTACCTCATGTTTCCCCCCTTCCATAATGAAATTCAACCAATCGTCCATCACCAAACAAGTCCCTTGTAAATTTATTCAAACTTTTTACAAATATGACCACCAAAATCCTTAATATCGAACATTAAAACTTGATGGGTAGTCAACAATATGAAAAGTTTAGAACAAAATTATTTTCAACCAAGTGTTTGGTGATAGGCTAAAAGGCGAAAGTTTATAAGAATTGTTTTGTTCTAACATAGGGAGGCTGCCACACTAGGTAGGTGCTTGGTGATCAGCATGTGTTTGGTGATGGGCCTCTTTACCCTAGTGGTTCTTTACCAATAGTTAAATTTAGTTACATATACTTTAGATTGGTTTAGGGCTGGTTACCAAGTTGAAGCCAACAAAAACCTTAAGCCTGGTTTTGGTTTTGGGTCAACAAAAAGAAGGAACCAAGGTTTAATTCTGACCTTGGTTTTGTTAGATTAACCAATTTTGGGACCAATTCGAAAATTTTGATTTGAGTTCTGATCATTTGAAACTAGAAAAAGGAGTTATGTCGGACCAAAATGGGTACCCAGCCAACATTGGCTTGCACACTCATTAGTGAACTTACCTAAGGAAAGAAAGAGAGAAAAGAGGGCAAAAGAGAAGAATGGGGACAAAGAGATGATGGTAAAGGATCTATCAATTTGTAACTTGGGTTTCTCAAAGATGAAAACCTTGTGTAGAGAAAGGCTTGGAGGTGGTGGCATTCCCAAAACAAGGGGTTTAGCTGGTTGGGGCCTTACCTTGCAGGAATGTCCTTCACCTCAAGAGGCCTTACCCATTGTAAACCACAAGGCAAATGTTATCATAAACCTATAGATAAACCCTATCAAATTTGGCTACCTAAATATGAAAGTAGAAAAAA
>Ga0116231_10002230_pt1 | contig 40494 bp, 39 predicted proteins | sample S1TSphgellanicum_2_FD_89695 | JGI IMG/M metagenome (GOLD analysis project Ga0116231, IMG submission 89695) | Host-associated microbial communities from peat moss isolated from Minnesota, USA - S1T2_Fd - Sphagnum magellanicum MG | ecosystem: Host-associated > Plants > Peat moss > Unclassified...
AGGTTTTTCATTCATTCTTGCATTTCATTGAATTTTTTAATTTCATTAAAGGTTTTTCATTCATTCTTGCATTTCATTTAATTTTTTAATTTCATTAAAGGTTTTTCATTCATTCTTGCATTTTCATTGAATTTTTTAATTTCATTAAAGGTTTTTTTTTCCTTCATTCAATTCTTGCATTTCATTGAATTTTTGAATTTCATTAAAAAGGTTTTTCCTTTCCTTCAATTCTTGCATTCATTGAATTTTGGAATTTCATTAAAAAGGTTTTTCCCTTTGTTCAATTCTTGCATTTCATTGAATTTTTGAATTTCATCAAAAAGGTTTTTCCCTTCCTTCAATTCTTGCATTTCATTGAATTTTTTACTTTCATTAAAAATGTTTTTCCCTTCCTTCAATTTTTGCATTTCATTGAATTTTTGAATTTCATTAAAAAGGGCTTTCACTTCATTCAAATTCTTGCATTTCATTGAAATTTTTGAATTTCATTAAAAAGGTTTTTCCCTTCATTCAATTCTTGCATTTCATGGAGTTTTAAAATTTCATTGAAGGTTTTTTCCCTTCATTCAATTCTTGTATTTCATTGAATTTTTGAATTTTATCAAAAGGTTTTTTTGCCTTCATTCAAATTCTTGCATTTCATTGAAGTTTTCCAATTCATGCCAATTTTGGCATTTAATTTTTTTTTATAAATTTTTTTTGTTTTATTTGTTTGGAGACTTAGCTCCTTGTTGAGGTGGCCTTTAAAAGGGTTTTGTGGCATTTATTATTATTATTATTATGAGGAATTGTTTTCAATTTTTATCACACTCATTTGCATTATCATTTTGAGATGTTTTGCAAGTTTTTGTGGCATTGTTACTTGGGAGGAAGGTGTACAAGTATTTTCCGGTATCCTTAAAATCCCCTAACTTGAAATTAAAACTTCAAACCACGGATGAACCCTATGGATGAACCCAAGAGAGAAAACACCTTTTGTTTAAGGCACTAGCAAAACAAAGTGGCTAGTGCCTCATTAACAAAGTATAAACTTTTTTAAACACTTGAGAAAATGTCCTTTAATATATTGAATGATGATTATTTTTGGATGAAAAAAATAATATCATATCTTTTGAGTTGACATTAACATACACTATGAAATCACAAAGTTCCGTTGAGTCTAAACTAGTACAACAAACGGCTTCCTCAAACAAAAGTTTTCATGTAAATGACAACCTCCAAAAGGGGGGAAGAAGCCCAAAAAGGTTCAAATAGTATTGCCCACACCGACCAAGATGGTTTTGCACTACCCATCAATTTGATAGTGTTAAAAAGCAACGTGAGATGAATGAAGTTTCATTGTTGGTTCATTCGTTAAGTAAGGCTACTAGAATGCGAGGAGTTCTCAAAACTATATGACCTTGAGGATTGCACCAAAGTTAAAAGGGACAAAGGTTTTGTTTTTTGTTTTTTTTGGTCTTGTGTACCAAGGCAAAGGATATTATTGTGTTCAGATTCATTATAATTCATTATAGAGTATAGTAGCTTAAGGGATTTTGGACCCTAGGTAATGGGTCTATTTTATATGAGGATTTTTGAAAGATGGTATTTTGGCTTGTGTTGAAACTTGAGATTAGTTATAGAGTTTATGATATCTTGAAGGATTTTGGTTTCTTTTAGAGGAGTTTTTGAAGATTAGATTTTTGCATGGTAAAATATTTGAGTTTCCATAAATTCTTCTTTTGCCTCAAAATACTTTTTAATGTAAATGGCAAGGTCACAATGTGACACACCCCTTGTTTAATAGAGTGCATCGTGCACTCTCTCTCTCTCTCTATTCACACCATGTATCAATTGTACTCCATTGAAGGCTACCTCACAAAGGTCTATACTCCATACAAATGGCCCAAATTACTAAGGTCCATGAAAAGTCATAACATTTTTAGGCTTTAAAATGCTAAATAAATGCAACAAATTTCCAATTGAAGAATAATCTTGAAATTTAACATTCATTTTGGTTCAGAAATTTAAAGGAATTTTAGTGTCATTGCACCCAAAAAAAAGTTGTTGATTATAAGTGTGCAAAATTAGACATAAAGAATCGGGTTTTAATGCTAACTCTCGTTCAGTAATTCAAGATGTGCAAAATCTATCAAGATAGGAGCATATTGAATTTTCCTCTTGATATATTATTAAACCAATCTCTCTATTATATACTTTTGATCACTAGCAAGCAAACACCAAAATTTGTAACAACTTAAGAGTATAGCATTCAGTGATTGATGCAAATGGTTGGGTTAACTATTAGGGCTCGGATTAAGTCCCCCAAGCTCCCTAAGTGAAAACCCCTTGTTCCCATGTTCCCATGACATTGGGATGATGTGCAAACTATTAGTCTTTTACTCACTACCAACCAAAATGAACTCCCTAAACATTAGGGTAATGAGACAAAGGCTAACCCAAAAGATAGACTAGAGTTTTGAAGAAAGCTTGTTCCCATGGGACATAGATTCCTATAAACTAGGCTACAAGGAAGGAGAGGGGTTTTTCTAGTGAGTGTTGGGTTTGTTTTGGTTGGTCAAAAACCCTAAACCCTAAACCACCCCCAAAAAAACCATGGAAGGTCAAATTTAGATACATGTCGGTTAGGCATATATTATGATCTCCCAAACACATTTGAAAGGAATGTAAAGAAGGGTGGAAACACACTCTAAACCCTACATTTTGGGTGGAATTTGATTACTTTCATGCCATTTTTGTTAAAATCCTCCTACCCTTTGAGACCAAAAAAAAAAAAAACCCCCCCCCACCCCAAAAGCACGCACCTCTCCTAAGATGTATTTTTTTGGCAACCTTTTTTGAGTTTTCACAAGTGATGGGCATACGTAGTTTTGAAGCTTTCAGAATGGTCTTGTTGAATGCATGCAAAAGAAGGATATTTGAAATTGGCCCTTCATCCACGTGATTACCAAATCCAATTTCAGATGTAAATGAATTAGGTGAATTGTTCCGAACCTAGTGTCCCATAGGAACACTAAGTGTCCTCTCCTTTTGTCGGTGTTTGAGCTTTGAGAGTTTGAATTCGTTATGATGCAATGTTGATGTAACACTTTCCAAACACAAAAAACACAACAATCACTGGAAAGATATGCATACTTAGAGAGAACTCACATCCAAAAAGGAAGAAGAAGCTCATGCTCTCTTTAGTCAAGAGCCATTTTAAAGGAAGGTTCAAATATCATATCTTTCAACGTCTTCCTTGGATGACATCAAAATTTCATCACATGTGGTGAATTGAATTTTTTTTGCCCTTTATTTCTTACACAATATAGGCTAGTGTGAGCACATCATTGCACAATTCAATTGAAGCACTCTCGATTCTTTTAGGTTATCCATATCACAAGTTAGAGTTTTGCCAATTTGCAGCCTATATTAGACTAAAATTTTAGAATTTAGACTACTATTGTGGCACTATGTCCCATGGTTTGTGCTCCTGCCATTAGCCCAGGCCAAAAATGGTGACAAACTGTTTTGAAAATATCAGTTCCGTGTAACCAATGAGAAAGCTCAGCATGTGTTCATGATGGATTCAATTATTTTTTCTTTGGGAGGGAGAGGGAGAGAAGGGATTTTTTTGGTTTTTCCTCTTGTTCCCAATGTGTTCCCATCATGTTCTCAAAAGATTCCTCAAATTCCCAAGTTGTTCCCCAAGACATTCACAATATCACCTCAGAATTATCCCATATGGTTTGCCCAAAGTTCAACTCTAACATTTATAAACTGAAAAAGGTTAGTCATAGGGTAGCAAGTTTTGTTTTATTTTGTGCCTAGGGTCCAATGAGATGCTTCTATTGGTGAGTGCTCAATGTTTCAAAAGAATTGATGATGGGTCAATCAATATGACTCTTTCAAAAAGAAAAAAAAACTTATGAGCACACCCATGAATTAATTAATATGAATCACACTAATATACCTAATTACCACATTATGTGAACCCCAGATTAGCAAGGGCTTTGAGGGTATGTTGAGGTTTATGACGGCCTTAAACATTTGGTGCATAAAGACAGAGAATAGTGAAGAAAACCTTACAAAAATCTTCCACAAATAGGGATTAAAAGGCTCTAGGTATACTACTCACAAAAAGACTAGAGCCATAGATTCATGTGGCATGATAAAGAAGGCGCAAAGCATGAACCAGATTATCAAATGGAGTAAATTATAAATGTTAGAAAGCTAATTTAAACTCGTATTAAACTTATCCTTAAAAGTAATCCTTACTCTGGATCTGACTCTGAGTACTGAGTCATCTGCCTTTTGAACTATCCATAAGGTCCATCAAAGTGAAGATGAACTTTAGAAAGTGATCATCATAAAAAAAAATCTTAGGTATTCCTAAACTCAAGAAATTAAAAAAATCGTAAGTATTCCAAAATTCAAGAAATCTCTAACTAATGTTGTATGTAAGTTTTGTGTAATATCTTAAATATTCTTTAGATATCCCATAACATAAGTAAGCTCCTAGGTCAATGAAGGCAAAACATATGATACAACAGTATCCTATATTATAAAAGAGGGGCCAAGATCAACACAGGCAAAACATAAGATGCAAGGAAAAATTCAAATGACCTTAGGTTAAGAATTTTTGTTATTTTCCTTTGGCATAGTCTCTTTGAGCATTTTTCATTGTCCTCAGTTTTAAGGAATCCCAGGATTTTGTTCCTCGGTTTCATTGCTTTTGTGGATAATTTAATTGTCTCAAACATAATGGCCTTGCTGGGATTTTTGGAGTGTATTAGAGCAATCTTCACCAGTGCTCAGTATGTCACTCTGGATAATAAAATTAAATGTCTAAGTTTAGCTTTTCTTTTTTTGGCAACCCCATCAGTAAAACTGGAACTGGACCTACATATATGTGGGGACTACTAGCAAACCACTTGGACCAATCAGTATGATCGACCAATCAGAAATACTGATCTGCAGTTAGGTCCAATTTATCACACTCTTTTTTTTGAGGTGCACAACTGTGTTGCGCCCTTTGCGACCCACAGCAATTTGCACGAATTCGGAGCAGAAAAACCAATTTCCTGAGCTAAACCGGCACATTTTGACTTTTTCGCAATAAATTGTACTGTCTGAAGTCACATGCTGAGCACTGTTGGAGATGCTCTTAGGAGGGTGCCTTAAATCTGTGAGATACCCTCTCACAGAGGAGGAAGAGGAGGAGGAGGAGGAGATCTTATGTTTTTGGGCAGGCTTTCAGAAATTTTGTTAGGGCTCACCATTAGTTCTTTGTGCTTTAGATATCTGCTGAATGGTAGTTATGCACTTATAAGGCCTTGGAATGGGTGTATTATCAAAATTCATTGTTGCTTTCACCTTGGGCAAGCACATTATTCTGGTAGTGGCCAATCCACGGCCGTTACCTATGTACCATCTAATGACCTCACGACCAAACACTTTTTTGTGAAATGCCCCTTTGGGCCCCCCTGCCCCACAAAAGTGGACCTGTATGGTTGGGCTTCCCGTCCAAACAACATGATATTATGTTTTTGTAATTTCTTGCCGTATTGGCCTGCCTTGATCATTATCGATGCGACTCCAACCTCTGACCTGACATTAGGCTTCCCGAGCTTGTCATGTTGTAGGCAAAATCTAGGCCCACAAGATCAGGTCAGAAATGTTGCAGTGTATCCGGAGCTAACCTTGTAAAGCATAATCTTTTCATCCAGTAGCACCAAGGCCATTTTTTGTTTTGTTTTTCATTGCCTCATTTTCTCACATTTTGGGAGGCCATTTTGTTTTGTTTTTCATTGCCTCATTTTTTCCCATTTTGAGAGGGCATTTTGTTTTCCATAATCCCCCCCTCCTGTTTGGCCTTGGTTTTGCTACTGAATTTTTGGCACGTCTATACGCTTGGGTAAAGCCCTTGCTCAAGGGCATTACCAAGATCAATCGGGCCTGCACTTGACTATTAACTTGTGCGCCCTTATTTTGGTAATGCCCTAGACCTAAGGCTTTACCCTACACGTAAAACTCACATGAGATTTTTTTTGCCCACAATAGGTACCCACCAGGTACTTGTCAAAATACCTATCACAGGAAAATGGAAAAAGTTGTGACGCATTTTGGCAAAACCGAATGCCCAACTAGGCATTCCCTTTTTCCAAACTATTCCTGATAATGTGCCCTCCATATATACACTTCATAAATCTCACATGGATTTAACAGTTTAGTAAATGAATTTTGTAACATTACATATAGTAAAGGACGTCATGAAACATCATTTCATCCATCCGCCCATCCATTTGATCATCCATCTGTCCTGTCATGGTCTGTTTACTCCGACGGGGCGGAGAAAGAGTGGAATATTCATTTATAAAGGCAACATCAAAATGATTTACGCAACCTGTACATATATACTTGGGCTCCACATTGCTATGTGTTATTACCAGTGACAATGAAATGATGTAAAAATGAGTTGATTTTGTGAAATTTTAGTTTTAAAAATATTTTAAAATGTTTGAGGAATTCATGCTCAATTGTCACCTTATTTAACACAAGGGAACGTTTTTGAATAAATATTTTAGAATTTTGAGTTGATTTTGTGAAATTTTAGTTTTAAAAATATTTCAAAATGTTTGAGGAATTCATTCTTATTGTCACCTTATTTAACACAAGGGGGCAGAGAATTTTATTGTATTTTTTGTTGTTTTGTGTAACATGTCAAATTTGATCCTTCAATTTGAATTTTCATTAAATTTAATGGATTGTAATGCTTTAATGGATTGTAAGACTTTAATTTGATAATGGTTGCACCCTTGTCTCCTTAAGGAAAAATAAACATGAATTTAATTAGTCAATTATCAACAACAAACTAGGCATCTCACATGTAGCTTTTTATTTTTTTATTTTTTTTCTCTCTTGAAGATGAAAAGCTTATCCTAGTGAAATCAACATTTTAACAAAAATATTGTAAAATATTAATAAGATAAGAATAAAATTTATTCACACTGTCTACTTTAAGTCTGAAATGGAAAGAAATATCTTACAAATAATGAGTTTGCACATTTATAATTGGGTTTATCCTTTTCTCAAGAGGAGAGGGCCAAATTGACCTCATGGAAATATGTATCTCATACGTGTTGTTAAAATCATGGATAATAGTATGACAACTAGGACTTGCATAATTTCCATCACATAATCAACTAAAAAATATGGTCACTTTGCAAGGTGCACCATACTTGAGGGTATTTGCTTTATCCACCCACTAGCCTCTAAAAATCACAAATTTTGTGTTCATGGTTCAAATTTCAAGTAATCCACAATCCAACCAAATAAATTACAACAACATTCTCTGAACTATGAAAATTGAAAAAGGAAGATATCAATTAGGCCAAATTGTAAAAATGTCTATGTTTTGATCCATGTGCTATGCCCCAAACTTTCATTGTGTTGTGTGTGTAGAATACAATTCCACAACAAATTCAATTTGGGGGGTGGGAGTAACAAGCTAGGGTAGTTTAAAGTTTTCAAAAAAGGGCATGGGGTTTGAGGATGGCTTTATAGGCAAGTAAGAAAGGAATGTCGAGATGCATGTTCTACTTGACTTACAATGGCGTTGATGTTTGTCCCATCTTTGTTAAAAAAGGTAAAATCAGTTATGTAAGGAAGGACCATGGTCAATCTCCAAAGGAAACAATCATCAATGTTGAAGATAGATATATAGCTGTAATAAAAACACATTGAACCCCAATAACTAAAGGGGAACAAGCAACACAACTAGGATGTCTATGTGTGAATGAATGCATCAAATGAAATAACAATGCAAAGAAATGAAAATGAACCAATTCAAAAATCTTTTGACACCTTTGAGTTGATATGAGCGACCTGCTCCTATAACACATGATGAAAAATGCATGAAATCTATGTCTGAAACAAAGAATTATGTATGATTACAAAAATATTGCATTCCTCATTGAAAAGGAAACAAAATATATCTCATAAAAGACATCATGAGAAAAAGGCACCTAGGTCTTTAGTGACACCAAGTACAACTAGCATATCATTGAAAATGCTCTTTATCATGATTGATTGATGATAGTTTTAAAGTTGGGAATCAAGGAGGTAAATGAGTAGTCCATATGTAAAACAACAAATCATGAGAAAAGATAGATGGTGGGAAGAATGGTATGTCCAAAATGAACTTGTAAAATGATTTGTACCCGAGCTAGTCACTAATGGTCAAAGACTAGTATAGTAGTACATAAGAGGGAGAAGCTCATACTACTCTTTTTGGGTATTTTGCCTCTCCTTTTTTTTGGGTTTTTTTCCTTGTCTCAAGAGTTATCTTGGTTGGCAAGTTTGTACTGCAGCTTTAGTGATCCCCATGCAAATGTGCAGATCTCCCCATTCATCTGACCAAAATTGCCACAACATGAACCACCACTGTAGGTTCAGGTGATCTGTTGCTCATGCAGTTGAGGACTCAAGAGCCAAGAGGAGGTAGTAGTTGTGTTCAGCCATCGGTATTTGACTATGGTATGTTTACAGAACTCTTCTGACTTGAGGATGTGGCAGCATATAATATTAAACATCTTTCATGTTTAGATGTGCAAAAACAAAGCCCAACAAATTTGAAGGAAAAAAAAATAGCATAAAACTCTTCTCCATCTTCTTCTTTGTATTTGTTTTTGCATTGCACTACCCCTACCGCTGTTTGCTTGGTAGAGATCTGGGCAATAGCTGAAGCTTGAAATGTTGAAATTGTTTTAGTTGAGAATACATCTATAGTTGCACAACTATAAATAAAAAAAATCATCTTTCGGGAGTGTCCTAAAGAAGCTTATTGGGGCATCCTCTACTTGGATTTGTCTTCCAACCATCTTTGCAATGAGGTTGATAACAAGCTACCACATTGCTTTTAGATTTCTTGAACATGCACACTTAGTACTACGAAGTGTGCTGACAAGCTTCTCACTATGGCAACACAATTGAGGTACTCCTTTTCTTCTTTACTTGCCAGCAGCAGCAGAGATGCTCAATTGCACAACATAGCTTCCATTAAAATGCCCATGCATGGTGTAGCCTTGATGTTGTTGCTTGGACATCGTGCCATGGACAAAAACAACCCATTGAACACACTCTCCATGCATCCACAATGCTCCCACATTTGGCATACTTGTTGACAACAAGAATGCCTTGTTGCATTTTGTCACAAAATCTTCATTGCCCTCTCTCTCTCTCTCTCTCTCTCTCATAGTCCACTTTGAATATATCTTGCAAGACATGGATTTGATCAGAAGATGTCCTTGGAATTGCAGAGTCCCTGGTACCAAAGCAGCAAAATCTGCCTTCAGCCATGGGGGTATTAGATTTGCTATTGAGCCAGAGTGCTGCCTCCTATTTCCTCATGTTTGAAAGCAGGGTACACCACTTTAAATTTACAATCATATCACACAGGCAGCTGTGCTGGTGCAGAGCATGTTACAAAAACAAAAGACTGAAGAACTGCATACTAGACCTTCCTTCATCAACAAAAAAAAACACAACATTGAACAGCAAGAGCTAACATTGCAAGTTTTTCAGGTCAGTTTGGAGTTACCTTATGTAGCAGACTGTGCTTCTTCTTCTACTAACTTCCAGCGATCTGCAACTTGAGATTTCAGAGGCACATTTTAGGTGGATTGCATGAGATCTTGGACATTCTGCTGAGGAATAAATAGATTGTGCCAGACAGCATTCTGACATGCTTCCTTCTGTGATTCAAGCACTTTCTTCCATGAGAGCTGAGCTGCTACAGTTGTTAGTCCAACATCTCCATGTTGCAAAGTTGTTCCTTTGTGAGTTGGAACATTGTCACAACAACCCAGGATGATCACATCTCCAAAAACCTTGCTCCCATCTGAGCTACTCCAGATCATGAATGGGGACTTCAGGACAAAACAAGGCTGCCAACAATGAACCAGAAGCTGGCTATCACAAGAACAACAATTCCTTCATCAGTGATTTTCAGGTCCTAGATCATCTCCTTCAACATTTTGCAGAAGAGAAAAAGAGGATAAAGTTTCACACTCACTCAAGGAAAGTCCAAAGCAGCATAGCACAACCCAAGGGATGCAAATTATGCTGTTGCTGCAGAATTGAACGGGCATTACCATCATCAGCAAGAGAAGACAACCAAACTGAAGCACTCTGAATTCACTGGCATCTCAAAGACTTCAAGGTTCCCAAGGTATATATAAGAGCTTGAACATGATATGCATCTTGCTCATAAAATCAGACTTGGGTGTGGATTCATCAACTCTTCTAGGACTCTGTAGACAAGAAAAGGATGATCAACACAACCAGTTGAGATCTGAGAAGTGACGCTCAAATTTCTCTAACAAGTTTAGGACAAACTAGAGGCCCAATCCTCTCCTGAAACAAGAAAGGAAATTTTCAACTTTTTGCACTTTAAATCAGCTGAAGGATCAGAAGACTCTGCATTCAAAACCTTGAGAAATTTTTCCCTCACACTCTTTCACTCAATCCATCTTTGAAATTCAAGCAATTGCAAAGCTTCAACTCCAGACTCGACAATGAAGTTGAAGTCTGCAATCATCTGTTGTTTTTGGGTTACATATCAAGTACACTACAATTTTGTGCCAAAGAAGTTAGAAGTAAGTTGAAGTTTCCTGTATCATGCCTAATTGAGCCAATACATGAGCTGCCTTCTTACGTAGCTCTAAAGTCCCATGAGCAGTCAGATGTACTAAAGGTATACGAGCTTTTTCACAGTAGAACTCTCGTATGCCTTTCATGGAGAAGATCATCTCCAATAGTGTTAGCAATCTTTCTTGTGAGTCTGCTGAGCCCTGCAGAAGTAAATCTATCATGGGTTCAATAGCATTGCTTTCATGAAGCAAGTGTGCTCCTTTGCTACGAATCTGATCATCACCAACCAAGGTGGCAAGAGCATTGATCGCTGCATCAGAAGCTCCATTCTCAGCTTTCTCCTTCACCAACAGAACGAGTGCTGGAATTGCCTCTGCCTTCACTAAACAAAATGTGGTCCTCACATCACAATTTCCAGGGTGAACTCTACAAACGCTTGGTTGTGCAGGACTGAAGCATAAACAGCTGCGTGTCATGGGCGGCTCAACACTCAAGTATGTGGTGCTTATTGAGAAATTTCTCAATGCCATTGCAGCTTTTGTTTTGGCAAATGCAGTACCAGAACTCAATAAGGTTACAAGCAGTGGAAGGATGTCAAGGCTTGCCAGAGCTTGCTGGATCTCGATGTTGGAGGCATCTGTAAATCGCATCAATGCGCTGATTGCACTTTCCTGTGCTTTTTCATTTCTGCTTTGAAGCACAGACACAAGTTCTGAAAGCACGCCTGCATCTACCAATGACCTTGTGAGGACTTCATCTTCCAGAGGAAGGTTGGCAAGAATTCCAGCAGCTGCCACTTGGATGTTATCTTTGCCTCTTTCCTTGAGCCAAAGAACAAAATCATCAGCTAATTGCTGTCCATGCATAAGAGCAGCAATCTGTGTGCCACCTTCATCGGACAAATGCCAAAGAAGGTGAATAATGCAATCACGAGTATCCTTCTCAACCCTTCGTATTATGGACAAGAGCCTCGGGATGCCTTGTTGAGTGCGTATCAAAGTTCGCACCTTCACTGCATTCGGTTTTGCAGCCATACCCAAGAGTGCACCCAACAAGTGCTTCTGGACCACATGTGAACACACCATACTTTCCTGCATTGAAAGCAAGTTTTGTATATGGAGCTCAAGTTCAAGCGGTGCACCACTTGAGTCAAGAAAGTAGTCTATTCCATCTTCTGCTGCCAAATTCTTCAGAATGGAGGCTGCTATCTCTTGTATATTTGGATGTGACCAACCTGCAAAGAGATGGTGAAGCACGGCAGGTACAGTGCCTGCATCCACAAAGTAACTCTGACTTTGGCTCATAAAAGATAGGCGATCAAGTGCACCTAACGCAGCTGCTGTCACTTCCACATTGCTCTTTTCCATTGATATGTTCACAAGCAGTGCCACCGCACCTTGTTCCACCATCTTCTGCTTCCCATCAGCTGTTAGCTCCATCTCTGCAACCACTTTAGCCATCGCCAATTTTGATGCTGCACTTCCTGCATAATCATGTAAACCATCAACACTTTTTGTTGAAGAAATGCCTCAAATTAGACAGTGAATAATCTTGCCAAGTATAGGGGTTGACAATTGTACTGTAAGCCTCATTTACACTCTGAAGTAGTGCTTTCTCAAAACCGTGAAAGGCCATGCCTCATATGAGGCATGGAGGACATAGCCAAGCTCACAACAAGAGTTTCTAACCACTAAAGGAGGCATTGATTACATTGTGCATGGCAGCAGTAAGTCAGCAGAGTACTACAAATAGAAGATGGGAGGAAAAGAAGGTGACCTTCACGGAGGCGTGCAATTAGTGGAGGAAACCAATTTGCTTTTGCCATCTGGATCACATTTTCATCCCTGTCAGAGAGAGGTTGCAACACAAATCGTGCACTTGTGGCAGCTTCTGGATCCCTCCCTGTCGCAAGAGTGACAAGGCACAAGATGGCACTCCGATCACTCTCTAGTTTAACCCGGACAGAAGTTATGCTGCCACCTTTCCCATCCTGTGCCAACTCATGGAGCAGTACTACTGCTGGTCTGGCAACACTCATGTCTCGGGCCAAGCACCGTACTATTTGTTCCACTCCACCCACCTCTGCCACCATCTCCTGAGAAAATTTGACAACCAATCAACATGAGTTGCCCTAGAATGAGAGAAACAAAAACCGTGCCATATCCAAAGATCAAGAACTGGAAGCAACTGAGCAAAGCTGATCATCATCTGATCCAAAGCACAATAAACCTAATATCTTCCATTGAACCCTGATGGTCATCTGGTTGAAGAAGACATGAAAAGGCGACAGTTCTTTGATACCAAAAACATAAGAAATATGAACAGATTTTAGCTATATAGATAAAGCTCACCTTGTTTGAAACATGATTCTTCACAATCATGAACAATGTCAAGAGAGCATCCCTTTTGATCTCCCGGCTCTGAGACTTGAGCACTCCGACAATGGTACTCAAGAGGCCATCTTCTGCAACAATCCAACCTTTGTTCACTCGATTCTCTTCACACAAACTTTGCAATTTAGCAAAGCCTGTTCGCTGCTTGGCCTCGTTGCCAGTCTCAATCATGTGTTTCGCATGGCGAATGCTCAAACAGTAATTGCGCTCAACCCATTCCACAATTGATTGACGGAGAGGGACATTCGGGTGCATGGACAAATCTGAGAGCTCCTCTTTTGTCACTGGATCTGTCTTGTGACCTGCATCAAACCAGCGCTCGATGTCCTCTCGCTCATATGTTCTTCCACTTTGGAGCATAACTGGATCATTCATCACGGCCATTTTGAGAGGGCACAAAAATGCTTGCAATGGAGGAAAAGTATTATCATCATCATCACCACTACTACAATGATATCTACTTATGCTCTGAGCACGCTCTTTGTAAGCATGAGCTGTTGCCTCTGGATTGTAAGCTACATCTGCACGTGAGAGAAGCACCAGCACCTGCTCCATGAACATCTCCTCACTTCGTTCCTTCCTTGCTGCTGCTTCATCCTTTTCCTTCTTAAAGCTTGCAAGCTCTTTCCTAATTTCTGTTGTCTCAACTGGAACCCCAACTGCATGAGCAATCTCAAAAATCAAGTCGTTTGCAAATCCTTGATCAGTCCTGTGCTCTCTTATACCTAGCTCCAGCTTGGTCATGGTGGATGTAAACAGATTACCAAGCTGAAGCTCAGTATTCATCATCTCATCTTGAAGCTTTTGCACATTCTCTTGGATGTCAACTGAAACTTCCAAGCTTGCTAGCGACAAAACCTGGAGATCCTTCCCTAGGTCTTGAATGATTTCTTGTGCCTCTCGCACAATGCTACGGCAATTGACAAGGAGATAGAATCGTGGTTTTGTGATGCACCTGTCAATCAAATTTCTTGCCTTTTTGATATCTTCATGCAGAGCTTTGAGTGCATATCGAACAGCTGGCGAGTTTTGCACATTTTGTTTCTGAAGCTCTGCAAGTGCAGGTTGAATGCTGAGAAGATACTGTGCTACTATCCTGAAGCTTTCTTTTTCCACCAGCACATCTTCTGCTGCTCTTGCTGTTTCTAAAACCTGGGTTATGATGAGGGATAAGACCGCCCCAATGGGTATGAGCTCTAGCATCTTGCTAAGCTCTCACTAAACAAACTGCCAAATGGTTGTTGCCATTCAGAAAACATAAAAAAACACCCCCCTCAAAATCAAAAAAATTGTTCTCACAATCCTATTCTTCCTTCAGACAATCCAGAAGCAGCTCAGCTCAACTTTGAAGAGTAGGGAAGAAGAAGAAGAAGAAGTGCTTCTTGACCTCGGGGTGGTGGTGGTGCTAAAGATGTGTCTCTTGCTACCAACCAAGGAGCTCAACAACACTATCATTGCTCCTCCTCCGCCTCCTCCTCCTCCTCCTTCTTCTTAATGTCAGCCCTAGGGAAACACAACCCTCTTCCATGTGTGCACACCAAAACAGCAACAAAGCTTGAACGAAGAAATTGATTTACATGGAGTTCTTGTGTAGCTGATGAAGGGCTTGGCTCACCAGCTCTTGTTCATTTCCACGGCTTGCAAATATAAGGACATTACTGAACTAATCAAACTTTCGTGATGAATCTACAGAAAGCTTGTTTCCCCCACACCCCCCTACCTTCAGTTCTCGAAAAACTTCAAAGAGAAAAGAGAAAGAACCATCAAAAACCGGAGCTTTGAGACCTTGAAGTTGTTGCGACAACACATTGAGCTTGGAACCAAGAACAACATCCTTCCTTCTTTCCTTCAGACTCTCATTTTCACAAACTGTTAACTTTGCTAATGTTCTCTAGAGATTTGCGATGTTCTAAACTCCAGAAGCAGCAGCTAAAAATGCTGAGTTGAGGACTAGAGAATCATCATCATCATCACATAGACTATCTTCTCGGTCTTCTTCTTCTTCTTCTTCTTCTTCTTCTTTTTCCACTTCACAGTTACATTTGCAACAACAAAAAAACCTTCTTTGTTTAGATTTTTGTGTAAGAACTTATCAGATGATGATCTGCTATAAAAGTCCTTAGTGTGCTCCAACTCTCACAACTTTCGTGAACAAGAAAAGAGAAGAAAGAGAATCGCCAGAAAACAACAAACAGTCGGTACATGCAACAAAATTCTCATACCTTAAAACGCAAAAAAAACTCGGATCCTAATTAGGGACCCACTTCCTGCTCTCCTACAACAAACCAAAAAAAAAAAACTCTTTCTTGTTTAATCTCTTTTTTCCCCCTTCCGCTTTCTCTCACCTCCTCCTCCTCCTCCTCCTCCTCCTCCTCTTGAGAAACTTTTTTTCTTTACCAAATTTGCAAACCAAATTGCACTTCTCCCATCACCACCACCAGCACCACCAGGACTACTTACAAAACTCTTTTTTTCCCCCTCTCTCTCTCCCTCTCCTTCTCTTCCTCTTGAGAAACTTTCTTCTTTACCAAATTGCACTTCTGCCATCACCATCACCACGAGGACTACTTACAGAACTCTTGTTTTTTCTCTCTTTTCCTCTCTCTCTCTCTCTCTCTCTCCTCTTGAGAAACTTTTTTCTTTACCAAATTTGCAAACCAAATTGCACCATCACCATCACGACAACAACGAGGACAACTTACAATACGGAGATCATACCATATAAGTAACCCAACAACAAAACACCGCCCATCAATCCCCCGTCTACTTCACCATCAATCCTATCTGTTGTCTTCACAACTCATCATCATCAATGCATCTACTTCGAGCTCGCGTCATCAATCATCCATTCTCGTCATCAAATCGTCGTCGAGACTTCATTACTTCTTTTTTTTGTGTCGAGAATTAGTCAGGTGCCAACAGATTTTTTTGTGTAGAATTTGGTTGTGTGGAATTTTATTTTGCAAACAAGATTGGAAAAGTTTTTGTTTGTTTTCTTGTTGTCAGGATGTCCGAGTGGCTTTCCCGTCCGTGGCACCAAAATCTTAAGAAAACAAAAAGAAGGAACGATCAAAGAGGGAGCAAGCACGAACCAAACAAACAAAGAAACAACAAAAGAGCAACAAGTTCTCCAAAAGCTAGCTTTTAAGGACCTTTGTTTGCAAAGTTAACTCCAACACTGAAAAAAAGAAACTTTGAAGGCTCTTTGCAAAAACTTCATGAATGAAATGCTTTGGATTTTGCAAAAACTTCATGAATGAAAAAAGCTTTGGACCTTGCAAAAACCTCATGAAAAAGGCTTTGGACTTTTGTAAAAGCGTCATGACAAGCTCTCGAACTTTGCTTTGGACTTCAGTACAAAAAGCATTCATGAAAACCTGCTTTGGATTTTTTTGCAAAAACTTCATGCACAGAGTAAAAAGCTGTTTTGGAATCTTTTTGCAAAAAACTTCAGGTGGTGAAGCTGTTTTGGATTTTTTGCAAAAACTTCAAGTAAAGCTTGCATGGGATTTTTTTGCAAAAGACTTCATGATATGAGCAGCTTTGAAGTTTGCAAGTGTTTGTCTTTCCTTAGAACAGACGTGAGTGCAATGCAAACGTTGATAGCATGGAATAATGATTGCTAGAAAACCGGGTTCTTTTGCAAGTCTTTTTTTGCTGCAACAAGGACCCACCAAAAAAAGCTTTGTAAGAAATTGCAGTCATCAATTCTTGTTGCTTAAGAGACTTGCAAAAATGAAGCACTATTAAAATCATTAACTAATTAATTACACCCCACCCTTTTGGATTGGAATTTTCTAAGCAACTAGTGATCTCTCCTGCCTTTAAAAAAGAGCAACAAACTTAGGGGGAGAGGACAAGGAGAAGTTGCTAAGTTACCCCCTTCCCCCTACAAGTCCCCCTTCCCCATACAAGTCCCCCTTCCCCCTACAAGTCCCCCCTCCCATTTTCTTCCCTTCCCCCACCCAACAACTTATAACTCAATTTTTTTTGTGGAGAATGAAAACACCCATTTCAAGAGAAAAAACTGGCAATGACTCTAGAACATAACAATGACTACAGGTGAGTCCATGCCATAGCAAGTTAAGTACCATTGGAATGAATTGAGAACTTCAATGGCATCACGGATCTTCATTTTATTCTCACATCTGATTTATTATTTGCTATCGGTAGATGAGCTAGATGCTTTCTTTCTAAATTCCCATATCATGAAATATTTTCCTAACTTTATAGCCTAGCCTATTATACATGCAGAAAATCAGACCATGTAGCACTTGGACCCTAAAGATACGGCCCATAGTTGAAAAAGTTGTTTTCTTGTAAATTTTACAACCTGAAAAATACATGCCTTGAATATACACTGCTTGGTGGGAAATGTACAAATTGGTGAATACATGCATGCAACATTGAATGTTTGGTGGAGGACTTGTGAAACAAATCCAAGGGCCAATCAAACTTGTATAATGGCTATTTATTTACTTCCTCAAATATATGATGGGTCCAAGCCAAATCCCTAACTCATCCGTAATGCCAATGAGTTAAGAGATAGACATCCATATCACCAATCAAAGAATAATATGTCAAAGAGTAAAGTCCAGTTGGGCCGTATGTCCCGATTGAGCACTCCTTTAGGACAATATGATACTTCATGAGTGCACTCAATGGCTTGATTTTGAGTTGTGAAATGAGGCCCTAGTATATACTTTGGTATTTTGTTTGTGCAAACCAGAGACTAAAATTTCCAGTCAAAACCTTCTTTTTTTAAAAAAAACTTGTGGGCAGAAGGAAAAATCCATCCTTAAATAAGTAGCTACTAGTGTGAACCCTGTGCATAATGCACATGCATCACTAAGAATGAACATTTTGTGAATGAACATTTTGTTAAAGCAAACTTCTTAACAGGATAACTTCTTCTGTTTTAGGACTATTATATACTTAGTTGACAAACTTACTTTTCATTGGTAAGGTTTTGGCAGTTTGGAAATGAATAATTTTTTGGTATGGGACTTTTTTTGAAAGTTGTCGGGAGCAAACGAGAATCTTGGTTGAACTCAAAAATAGAGAATTGCAGGACTATACTACTACTACTTCCAAGGTCGACACCACACGCTACCTTGACAACTCCCAATGTAAGTGGGTAAGTATTGTGAGACATAGGAAGGGAACATAAACATGGTTACTAGGTGTGAACTATGAACGACTGATATAAGGCACATTGTTTCTTTTACTGGCAAATTTCAACCTGAAAAATATGATTACAACAAATGCAAAGGATTTCTCATGGAAATAAAATGGCCCTAATTCATCATATTTCAAAGAAAAAAAAATTCCAAATAGCCAGATTTTGATAATAAGTTCCAGGAGGTAGTCAACAATATACATAAGGGTTTTGTGGGCAAGCAAAAGGCCTGGAACCTGACTCACCACCTTGGACACCAATTTTCCCCGAAGCAGCTCATCATTTCACCAGACTGGCATGATGATATTCCCAACAAACAATTTCTGACATGAGTTTGAGCAATAGCATCCAATGAAAGCACATTCTAGAAGGTTTCTAGACCACTGATCCCATGTTACCAATGTATGTAGGACCGACCCATTCCACCAAGGAGCATGGGTTTCTAGAACTCCAATAATCCCAAGTTAGCGCGGTATTTAGGACCCATTTACCAAGGAGCATGGGTTCCTTGAACTCCAGGTCTAAGAATTGAAGCAATGGTTTTATATCGATCCAGAAGAACCAACCAAGAACCAAACCCAAGGGGTCTACATAGACTCTGACTCGGCCAACTTGAGCTAGATTCGACAAGTCTTAAGGTTTTGTGACAAGGTCTGGGTCATAAGGTTAAGTAGGGGTTAGGGTTCTTAAGTTTAGATAGGATTTAGGCTTTTAGGTTTTAAGGTCCTATGTTTAAGTTCTAAGGTTTGGGATTTTAGCATACTAAATCCTAGCCCTAAGTTTTAATATACAAGGGCCTCTCCAATGAAACACTAAAATGATTTTTACACAAATATTTTATGATATTTCTTATGTTGTTCCCTATTGTTGTTTTTTGGAACAAGTTGAGGGAACATTTTGAAAACCTATGGGGAAGGTATGCAAACTTGATGGGAGCACCATGGGAACTTTTTGGAAACTTGGTCATAACACTTTGAGGATATTTTGGGAACACCAGACCTTTAGAATAATCAAAATTATTTAAAAATCAACTTTGGAATTGTCCTTAATAATAAGTCAGAATTTGTTTTGGCCTCAACCCAAAATTGAAGTTTCTAATAAGGTTAAACTTGTTAGACCCGAAACCATTGATCAAGATAATTGGACTCGACCTCAAAATCAACACGTCTTAATCTTTGAAAAAATTATCTAGTCCTAGAATCAGAAGATTTTCCATTTTACAAAAAAGAAAAACTTTAAACCCAAACTTGACAATTCTTGAAAAAATCAAAACCAATCAACACTAATTGTGACCCACATTTCCTTGATGCAATCGTGGAAGGTTGACTAAATCAATTGAATCATGAATCAAGATATTGGATCTTCGTTTGCCTTTGTTGAATGTTGCTACTAGCTTAAAGGTTTATTGATCTTAATAGCTTCATTTTCTCTATGCCCTGACTCTCAAGTAGGGATTTTTGGGGGAAAAAAATTGTTAATTTTTTAACCCAAAAATTGAGGAAATATTGGATTTTTCCTAGTGCAAATTTAACTAATTTTCTTTATTAAAATTTTTCCATTTTTTCAAAGTCAACATACCTTCTGTAATGTTACTATGATGAAGATCAACACTCAAAAATTATTGACAAGGATTCAACTCTATTCATTTCAATACTTTATTTATCTAGTGATAATAACTAATTTTTTAATCAACATTGAGGTTTAGTCACTCTTGTTCCAAATGTAAAAAGCAACTCCACCACAAGAGGCTATGTCCTAAAAATAATATATTACATTTAAAATTGTATTATGAATTCAAGTTATATGAAATAAGAGTTTGTTGGCTTTATGAAGGAACTTGAAAATCTTTTTTTCACATTTGTATAATTTTTTTTTTTAAAAGCCTTCTTAGAATCATTATGCATACTTGAAAATTCAAACAATAGTTCATTGCCTTTCATTTAACCACACAAATGAATAAAAAGTTGTAAATAACAATATTGTGTGAAAATTCAATCCAAGTTTTTCAAAAAAAAAAAATGTAAACATTTTTTCCTAATGTGCACAAAATAAAACTGAATACTCAAATGTTTGAAACAAACATGAATAATGAATAAGAATAATTTAGATGGAAAGAATTAGGAAAGTTTTTCACTTAATTTTGAATCTATTTGATTTTCAAGTTTAAAATTTTGAATTTTTTTTGTAATTTTTGTTGTCACATTTTGGTTTTAGGGTTTTTGTGAAAGGTGTTTTGTTGTTGTGCTTGATAGATGTACATCTAAACAAAAAATATATCCAATTTTTTTTCATCTTCTGGTTGGTAATTATCATTTTTTGTTTACACATGGTCCATAAAAATTAATAAAAAATATAAATTTAAGTCATAAGGTGCCACCACTTTGGGTGCCATTAATTAGATGAAAAATTCAACATTTATAAGTTACACTTTAAAGAAATGGAAACATTAAAGATTTTTTTGTTATACATAGGAAATGTGTTTTGGTAATTTGAATGCAATATAAATTGGTTTATGAAAATGTAACCAATATGCTTATATTACATTAGATTTATACTCATTTCACCATGGTCTAGTTGAAATTTTGTTTTTGTGGTGCTTTTATTGAATTGTAATTTGAACTTATCCATGAAATTTAATAGTTTTAAAAAAAAATTGCATGGTTTTTTTTTTTAAATGTCAACATTAAAATCTCTCATTATGATGATTGGATAATGTTTGAGAGAATGTTAAATTATAGTTTGAAGTTTTGTGTAGGAATGTAGAAACTAAACATTAATGAGCTATATACACACATACAATATGTATTGTTTTTCATGTATTAATATTAAAAGTTGTTGTTACATATTTTGAAGTATCACTAGTTATTGTATTAAAAGAATGTAAGTGCATGTGTATGTCATACATCATCATTAACCCATGACCATCATGGATTGAAATATATGAATAATTCGATGAACTTATACATTTGTGCTCATATATTGATGCATGGTGTATTCTTGTTTTTATAAGACATAAACTATGACACATTTGAAGGTTATGATCATGGTTAATGTCTTTGTAATGTTGTCATAAAGGAATGGTATTCAAAACTTGTATAATTACATGAAAACTTATGTAAATTTTTAAAATTGAAGAACTAATGGTATCCAAATTGCAACTATTTTTAATCTATTCATTTCTCTATGTATTATTGAATTCACATAAAAATTTCATGTTGGAGAGGAATTAACAAAAAATAGTTTTTTTTTTGTTTGGATGTAAAATAATGTTATACATGTTAACCAATTTTTAAAACATTAGCAATATCAAAAGCTAATTCATCTAATGATAATCCCTAAGAACAATAGATGGTTTTTGTTACTATGACTTGAATTGGAATTTGAATTCTTATTGTGATAAATGACTAAAATTTACCAACTTTTTATATCTTTGATGATTGGTTCCATTGGTTTCCATTTTGATTCAATGTTGTTGTTGTAATAATGGTTGTATTTTTTTCTTGTTAGTGTTCCAATTTTAAAATTTTGACACATTATCCTTATGATGATTTTGTCGCAATATGTTGTTGATGTTTTTTAAATGTCATTTGTTCCATTCAGAAGACCATCATAAGTTTTCTAATTACCAACACATAATTCAATCAACATATCTATTTTTATATGAATTGTAAAATGCAAACCTATAATTTACTTAGATCGTTTGAAAATATATAAGATGGTGGGCATGATTGATGATTAATGTTTATTGTTTTGAAAATAAATGTGAGACTTAATGTATTAACGAACACATTTTCATTATGTTTTTGCACAAGTTTATTTGAAAAAATAAATATGGAATAATAAAATTGTTGAATTAAATATCCTTTGTATTTTTGTTGTAATATGAAATGTTTTTCAAAGTTCCTATGAAAACCATATTAAATTGTTTCATAACTTTATGTAATTCATAACATTGGACATATGTTTGTCAAAAAATTGGTGTTAATATATTAACATTATATTTGATATTTTGAAAGATTTAGTTATCTTTCACAAAGGGTGTTTGATAGAAATTACTTGTCAAAATAACATCCATGCCATTTAAGAATTTGTTTAAAATATGTTTTATGGACTTTAATTATTATCTATGACATTAAACATTCTAGCACCAACAAATGATATTTCTTCTATCATTACAAGTTATAATTGTTCATATTGATATGTAAGCCTATTTAATGGGTTTGTTGATAAGTTTGATAAATTAAATAAAGATTGTTGGATAAGTATGTTGATGCCATAAGTAAAACCTTTTTTTTTGTTAAATTAGAATATATATTTTTATTTTATAATTGTGATAATCCTTAAATTATATTTTAATGTAAATTTTTTACTAGTTCTCACACCCTTTGTCAAAAATAAACAAATTGGTGTATTAGGGTATAATTGTTTTATATGCATAACATCATCAAATATATATTTAAAATTTTCATTTAATTTTTTAAGTAAATTATAATATTCAATTTTTTTCATATTCATAAAATATAAGGATTTTAGGAAATTTTTATTTTTAAAATTTTATGATATTTGGTGTGATATATTACGTGATTGAATCACAAAGTTAAATTATAAATCATAGTGTTTAATATTGATTTTTTTCTAATAATAATTACAAGACATAAATCATTTCATTATCTATGTTGTCATTTTAAATGTTAATTAAATGCAATGGTTTTGATTTTGAGTCTATTGAATCATTCATTTTTTTTATATTTGCATATGAGATTTAGTAGTTGAAAATATATAATCGTAAAAATTTCATTATGTTGTTAACAATATGCATCATGTCATTACCTCAATTCCAAGTTGCGAATTTTTTAAGGTTTGAAATGGCGAATATAATAGAAATTGTTCTTTCAAACAATTATCAATATATTTTTATTATAATTTATAAACCTAATTATTTTGGGTTTGCAATGTTTTGCAATGTTATTTTTTTGATGTTATAAAAAGACTAAATTTTGTTAACGACAAAAATTCATATTGATGATGATGATTAATATATTTATCTATGATTGTTGAACGCATTATATTAATTGAATCTAGTTTTAATTCATTTAATGCAACTTGTGACTTTTGCATAAAAAACACAATTTTCAAAATGAAAAATATTAATGAATTGAAATGTTCAAAATGAATGATATAATGGTAAAGAAAACACAAGATAAACAACCATTTGTTGAATGTTGAAAAACAATTATCAAATTTTTGAATTTTATATTTGCATCTATATTATTTGTGATACATTTTTATATCATAGAATGTAGTTATAATGTTATTAATTTATTTGTCTTGTCATATATGATGTGCAATATGTTGCAATTGCATATGGGTTTAAGATAAATTGAATATTTATATTTACAAACCACAAATGAGTAGCATGTGTATTAAATGTAGTAATTTTTATGTTTTTGGGAGTTTGTTTTAAGAAAATATGCGACTTTGTTAATTTACTTTTCAAACTTAATATATATGTATTTTCATCAAGGTTCAAAGATTTTTAAAATTCAAAAAATGATATATTTTCATTTTTAAAAAAATATTTCAGAGATTGAATTTATTTATTTTCCTTGTTTATAGAAATATTGTTATGAAAATGGATAATTTCCATCTATTTGAAAAGGTTTTAAAACATTTGTTTCACACATAGGAGACAATGGATAATGAAATTTACAAATGGTATAATTATTTTTTCTTACATTTACACATGTGTTGATGTTGTTGTGCATTTTGCAATAGACTTGGTAACAATGATATATCACAAGAAATGTACATGTTTACAAACCATTCAATTTTTTTCATTTGTGTGCATTCCATACATAGATGCATTTTTAATCAATAAAAGTCCATGGGCATGTGCATTAACACAATTGTGAAATTCAATGACAAAATTTATTTTTAAAAAATGCCCCAAAATATAATGGTTTTTGTCATAAATTTGTGAAAAAAAAATGTTTTATGATTGTAATAACTTGCACATGTGATAGGGTCAATTCATATTAATTTTACTATATGAACATATTGTAAGTCTTTTATTTTGTTTGGGAGATTTAATTTAGACACTATAATGTGTGCAAAGATTTAATATGAGGATCCTATAATCTTTTTATAAATGTAAAAATGACAAAAAATGTTGAAAGATCAAGTTGTGTAACTATTGCAAATAAATTCTTTCGTAACCTTTCAAAATAATCAAGTGAATTACATAAGCCTTCTAAATCATAATAACTTAGGTATAATTTGAAAATATTATTTAAGTTGTGTTTATCTCATATTTGAAAAGTTTTTAGGTTCCATCGCATAAATTTTTTTGATGTTCACAACTAATTTGAACTTATGACCTTTTGTATGAAAACTTTAACAACTTTTTAAAAAAAGTTAAAAATATTGGTTGAAAAATCCCGAATTTATGAAACAATTTTCGTTGAACTACTTATTGATATGAAAAACCTTTTCAAAATTGTTGAGGTTACTTGTAACAATGTTGAAACTTTTTGTTCATATGAATGTTTATCTTTAACTTGGGGCAATAGAATATATAATATTATCAGAATCCTATATTTTTGAAGTGTCCAAAAAATTATGTATCATTGAATTTATTGATGTATAATAAATGTTTTCACTATCAAAATCAAAATTATTAAATGATGCAACACCATAATTAATAATTTGAAATTCTGAATTCATATGCAAAGTAGACAAACTTGCCCATTTACAATGAATGATAATATTCAAACTCTTGTATAATGTTGTTTTAATTAAATTTCATAAAACGACCATCACTATATTTAAATGAACATTTCTTAATACATAAAACAATTTGTATTCAAGACATCATCTAAAAATACACATATTATTAAATCATCATGTGTTAAATGTGGTAGTATTAATTGAATTTGATTCACAGTTTTAAAATTATTAATAACATTATCATATAATATTACTATTATGTTGCCCATATTTGAATAGTTTATAAATTTGAACCAAAAAAAAATGTGATGAAATAAAATGTCCGAGGTACTATTAAAAACATCTTGAGGAACATAATTGGGAACACTTTGAAAACTTGGGAACCTTTTGGGAACTTGATGAAAACATGAGGAGAACACATTGCGAACAAGGGAAAAAAAACACCGAAAATCCCTCCTCTCTTAAGGAAGAGCACGGGTGGGGCGCCCGTGGGAATGAGGCCGTCGTACCTGCAAGCGCAAAGAGAGGAAGGAGAGAAAGGACGCGACAGAAAGAGCAGCGGTGATGGCAGCGCACCAAATGCCGACCACGGCTTCAGGAATGCCGCATCCGAGCGCGGTGATGGCGTCGCAGTATGCGCACTCGCAACCACAGGTACTGCCAAACTTTTATCATCTCGCGCAAAACGGCCCAGAAACCACCAAATTCGGTTTTGCGGGGGCCGGGAAGAAGCCAGCGAGAAGAGGGAAAGAATTATCGTTGTGCTAGTCTTTGTCGTCGTCGTTTCTGCATGCGCCACGATGTCGGACGGTAGTAGAGGTATTGCTAGCTAGCTATTCGGTGGTTCTGATTAATGCTTTTTTCTTCTTGTATGTTTGTTGTCTCTCAGCCACAGCTTCATTACCAGCACGTACAGAAACAGCAGCTGCAAGCTTTCTGGCAACAGCAGATACAAGAGATCGAGCAAGTGAACGGTGCGAATTGTTGCGGAATTGTCTCTATTATCTGTAGTTTCTGGTTCTGTATCTCTCTCGCATCTTTAGTTAGTGACGGTCTCTTTTTTCGTTTTCGTGGCCGGAGTTTTGTTTCTCCTTGTGCATAGAGTTCAGAAATCATCAGCTGCCATTAGCGCGCATCAAGAAGATTATGAAGTCGGATGAAGATGTGAAGTTAAGGAGGCTTGTGTGCTCTCCCTCATTTCTTGCTTGCTGCGAGGAATGACCACCATTCAATCAATTTAGTTTGTCAGATAACAACAGGAATAGATTTCCGGGAGAAATGATTCCCTACTTTCTTCTTCTTCAGAAGGAAGTGTGGCGCCATACCTACTGAGAGTATCCTGAGGTTTTCCATTCTTCAGCTGGAAAGGAAAGGAAAGGACTGAGCAAGAAGTTAGGGATGTTGTTATTTGTAAATCATCTTTATTGTGTTGCTCCTGCAAACCATCATTTACCCTACAGAGCGTCATCAAGCAAATCCATATCTGGAGCGTCACGACTGTCTGTCTTCCCCGAGGTCATCTCTGCACATGTTCAGACCTGACAGTGTCCACCTCTGTAACCAAACACTAGTAACAAGGCAGTGAAAATAGCCATAGTTGACACAATCTTGACAGACAGACAGCCAGGGACTAACTCCTAATTCTTCTTCTTCTTTGTCTTCTTCCTCTCCCTAGGGTGAGCTTTTGTGTTTCATGCACTTCTTTATCAGGGAGATCTTCCATCGTCAGTCAGGGATGGCTGGTCTGCCACTTATTTATAGAGCCAGTGAGAAACTCTGCTGCTTCAGAAGTCATTCTTTTCTCAATCAGCCACATAATCCTTCTCTCTTCCTTTCTTTTGATGAGCAGAATGGAGAAGGTGATGCATCCTTCAAGGGTTAGAGACTCAATTAGCGCTGCCCTCAGTTTCACTTATGACTGTCCTATACAATTGGAAACTCAATCATCATTGTCCTTGAAATTCTCACTCTGTCAAGAAAGTGGTAATAGTAGTTTGTACTGGAGTTTAGAAAAAAATAGAACCAGTTGCACAACAGCTGAAGAGCAAAAAGGTGAATTTGAATGGAGTCAAGAATCAGCATGAAAATGATTGAAACTGAGATGCAGTTTCTTAGGTTTCACATCAGTAGGAACATATTATATGTAACCAGAGATTTTCATCCTGTAATGGGATTGCCAGGTCTAGCAAGAAAAAGACTCAGGATCTCTGTTCTAAATGGCAATTGGTTTGTGTCTGCAGATGATTGCAGCAGAGGTTCCAGTTCTCTTTGCCAAAGCATGTGAGATGTTCAGTCTGGAGTTGACCCTTTGCTCATGGATCCATATGGAGGAGAACAAGCAGCGGACACTTCAAAGAAATGATATTGCTGGTGCCATCACTAGGGGTGACATTTTTGATTTCCTTGTAGACATAGTTCCACGGACGAACTCAAGGTTAGAGTTTACACAGCTTTTGGTATTTTTTCTAGTACTATATCCCTGTCGGATTTCCTTGTAGACATAGTTCCATGGTACAAACTAAGGTTAGAGTTTACAAAGCTTTTGGTATTTTTTCTAGTACTATATCCATGTGGCATTTTCCTTGTAGACATAGTTTCCATGGGATAAACTCAAGGTTAGAGTTTACACAGCTTTTGGTATGTTTTCTAGTGCAATATCCAAGTGGTCGTCCATGTCCAAAACTCATTATAATGGTTAGAGTACCTGGGGATTCTTGCATTGCATAAAATTGTATGTTGGCTTTCAGGATGAAGATTTGGCAATACCTTGGTCTGGAGTTTCAGGTGAAGCAGTGCTATATGGAAACATGTATTATCCAGCTCAGCCTATGCACCATCTAATAGCAGTGCCTGTAAGTACCTCATCTTAGATGAGAATTCAGTGAACATTTTTAACCTTTCATTGACATTTTGGAGCCTTCTTTTCTCTTGATGCCACTTAGTATGTGTTATGGTTAGCAGATGTTTTAAGCAAGCTCATTTATATGAATCAGTATATGTGACTTGACATGAACACTGAAAATCTGTCGTGAATTTGTTTCTTGTATGTGGCATTGCTCTCCATGACATCATCTTGAGCTGCTTGAGGATGATGCCAGTTTGGCTGGTGTATATCAGTAAGGGGTGGAGTTGTGGAAGATGGGCTGCTTGCCAAGTGCTGTTACCAATTAGGTTTGTGTTTCACTGAAGGTACTTTTCCTAATTGGCAGGAGACGATGGTTGTGCAACCAGCAGTTGTACAGACCCCACAAATGATGTACCAGCCACCACAGGTAACTAGATCTAGTAGTGTTGTTGAGCTTTCAGGTCTTTTACTTGGAGAGGGTGAGGTATGTTTTATTGTCTGTCTATTTGCACATCATTGCATATCACTGATGCTTTGTTTTTAATGCAGCAAGGACAAATGCAGTAAACGAAGTGCATCAGACAGCAGGGAGGTTTGTCAGCTGCCAAATGAGATGTGATGGCCCAACAAAGTTTGATAGGCCATGGTCACCCGAGCCACTTGTTATATCTTATCTTGACGCTATATTACTCTGAAAAAGGGATCATAGAAGTCATCTATGATACCAATTTGAAACAGCCTGGATAACCTGGAAGCTTGCCCATGCTGAGGTTTGATGTTCATGTTCCATCCTTCTACTCTGGGCTACCTGATGTCAAGATTGCAATACTTGCAGATAATTGGAAGGTCATCAGATCTGCTTTGCTGCTTGAGCATCTCAGCTCCAAGGAGCTGCAACAACATCAACCTTCCTAATTTTGGAAATTTCCAGTTAAGTCACTCCATCCCCTCCTTTTGCTTTCAAAGGTCTCCATGATTTAAATTTCTGCATAGGGAGCAACTCCACCTATCCCCATCAGCCAATCAATAGTACACAACATGTGATTGAGTCCTAGTGAGGCCCAAACATTGTGAAATTCACAATTGAAGAGCTTGTCCTGTGATCTAGTTCCATCAACAATACCTTCAATAGTTTCTGCACAAAGCACATTTGCCCATTCCTTTATATAGATTGCTTTCATAGCAGCAAGAGCTTTCCAAGCACAAGGCCATCTATCACTTAAACCTACTTACTTTGTAAGTAGCAATGCGCCTAGCTTGAAAGCCCATTGATGAACAGAAAAAAAACACACACGGAATTTGAAATCACAAATTCTGTTGAACAACAAGAATTCACTCTCTGAAATCAAAGCCATACAAAAGCTACATATGATCCTCAGATACTGTACAAAACCAGTAATGAAACAGCAGTTAGCGTCAATGTAATTGTCTTTGTTGAAGAAGCACTGGTCTGATCAAAACTTGAAATCATAGACGCAAGTGCCATCATCACTGCGAGCGGTTGGGTCATAGTTCTCAGCATTCTTATCTGTGCAGCCTTCAGGCACAGGAAGGTTGACTTGTTGAGCAGCTTTGCCTAATCCATGCACACAAGAAAGTTAATTACAAACTGAGCTTTTGTTCCCTTCTCTGCCCTATGATTTTTCTTTCTCCATTCTCTTTACTGTGCTTTGTATGCTAGTTCCTAAGATTAACAAACAAGCAGAAAATATGACTCCAAGGTAATTAGATGTACTTCCCATAATGAAATAGGGTGCACAATGTTTGATAACAATTTGAAGGAAATGATACTTACCCAAGTATGTGCCTTGCTTAATGGCATCCTCGTTGGCATCACCCAAAGCTGCAGAACTCAAGTACTTGTCGGCAAGTTGCACACGCTTAACATTCTCTTGCTCTTGGACTAACATGAAACCGTAATTCATCAGTGTCTGAAGTGTCATTCTAGGTTTGTCGAATGTCACGGGGCCATCCCTGGAGTTCACTAGCCTCTTGCCCAAGTTCTCAACTCCAGTGGTTGATACCCATTTTCTCACCTCATCATCGTACACACGGGCCCTCAATGCTCCAAAGAAATCTGTGAAAGAAGTTTCTAATAATTACCATTTCTTCTTGTGAGATTTGCAGACAAATCATCTCCACAACAAAGAAAAAAGTTCACATTTTCAAAAGGTAAAAAAGATATGACAACAATGAATGAGTGCGGTCATGTGTTTATGAGAAATGCTCACAAAGTGTGGGAACTCACCAATAGATTGACCAGGGAATTGGTCAACTAATTTGGTAACGTCTTCATCACTCACATTATCAGCTCTGAAAATGCCCTTGCACACACCAATCCGGTCTTCACGAGTGGGGGCCCAATAGAATTTCTCCATACGTCCATCACGGATAAGAGGGGCATAGAGAGTGGAGAAATCGTTTCCAGTGACAATGATTGGGACACGAGGGATCGTGTCTTTGTTGTAGATCCCTGGAAGTTGAACATTGGTGGGATTATCTGCAATGTTCATGAGTGTGGCATTGACCATCTGGTTGTTCACCGTGTATTGGGTGGTACCACCCATACGCCCTGCACCTGCATCCAGATCATTGATGAAGAGTGCACACATCTTCCCCTTCTTGATCACGTCAGATGCTTCACGGTACCTTTGTCTGATGAGCTTGGCTGGCTCTCCGGCATTTCCACTCTCCAACTCTCCTGCACTCATCATAATAGGGCTGCATACACAAAGTATTTTTTTTATGAAGCTCTAATGCACACTTGATCATCATAACAGCCATTACACTACTGATTGTCTATCTCTAGAAAAAACACTTATAATGCATGCACACATTACATGTACATGGGAGTTGTGGAAACCACTTACTCCTTCATCACACACAGAGGAATGCTTATACCAGAACACGTGTCCCATTCTGTACAAGAATGGAATGCAAGAGCAATTGAAATTTCATAACGAAACCGCTTTGAAAAGAAATTTATGATAGGAAGGGCAGACTACAACAGTAGTAGAATGACCGAACTTACTTGATTCCGAGCTTGGCCATTACAAGCTCACACTGGAAAGATTTTCCTTGTCCCTTGCCTCCCCAGATGCCCAGAATCAGAGGAACCTGTCAAGAAAGCCAATCTTATGAGCTTGGCATCATCAATCCATTGGGTTCTCTTATTTTGATTTTCATTCTCTCAAAAGCCTGTGGCAGCATGCAGGCACAGGTTCTCTTACAGTCATAAGTGATTTAGTCATATTTGAAGAAACAATTTACCTATTTTGGGAGCAAACAGACACACACCAACTGCAATACTCATGGAGGGGAAAAAAAAGAGAAAAAAGAGACAAGGTGATGCAAAATTTACCTTGATGTTTGGTAGATCCATGAAATTCTTAGCAATGTGAACCACAATCTTGTCCATGAAGGCAGGGGCAATGTAGAGCCCATCGATCATGTTGTCAAAGTTAAAGCTGCACAGAATCAAGATTGTCATCAAGGAGACAGACAGCAAGGACCCTGAGGGGAGAAAAAGGTTGCAAACCTCAGACAGCAATAAAGAAGAAGAATTTTCTTTGCTTCATTCATTCATGGGTTTTCTTGTTCAGGTGATCCAATTTGGCCCTCCACCAAGAATACTGTAAAACTGTAGCAAAAACTTGGATCATCAAGTCCATGAAGCTTATTATAAGCCAGGAAATTCCTACCAGCCATCAACCACATGCATGAACTGCTGCATGGGTATCAAGGATGTAGAAAAGGGTGATGAGGAAAAGAAAAAAATGAGGGAGGGCTATGGTGATGCTCACGAGCGTTGAGCAGTGCTGATGTAGTCATAAGAACTCATGATTGGAGTCTGGGTACCCACGCCAGTAGCTCCTTGGAACAAAGCATCCACCATGCCCTTGCCTCTCTGTATGTCTTGCTGGTCATCAGAGATGTCATAACCCAGTCCTTTCCATCTGTCCTCTTTCTTGTCCCCATCCCCAGCTTTTTTGGCTTCACAAACAATACGACTCGCATGTTGCACATTTGCAAGACCCAACAAGGAACTCCCCGAGGATGATGATGCCTTTTGGTTTCCCCGAAGAAATGTCGAGTTCAGTACACCCCTGCTGCTGATCACTCCTTGAGCCCCATTTAAGCTGTTGCTCATCTGTCCCCTCAGTCCAACAACACCCAAATAGAAAACCAACTCTCCATCAACTCTCATCAACTGTCTCTGTCTCTCTGGTGAGATACAATTTCCCACCCAATTGTTTTATTTGGAGAATCATCACATGGGTCTTGTACAAACTTTACTGCTGTAGTTGGAAGCATACATACCTGAGCTGTTGCAGACACAGCTTGCATGGCTCCAATGCTCATTGCCATTGCTGCTGTTGTTGAATCCAAGAAAATTCGGCAGGCAGGAAGGCAGAGAAGGCAATAAGAAGTAGAGAGACACAGGAGGATACACAACCCACACAGCCAAAACAAAAATCTTTTCAAAACTCTGCTCTCCTCCTCCTCCTCCTACCAGGAATCAATGCAACAAGATGCGAAAAGCTTTTCTAACCATTATCCCCAATTGCTCACCAACTTTCTTTCTTTCTTCTCACAGCACAAAACTTCCAACCCCTGATCCTGCCTGCATAGCTAGCTGCTACTTTACAACTGTAGCTAGCTAGCTGCAAGAATATATATAGAGAGAGAGAGTTCTGTGTGGGGTAAGAGATTCGTTATCCACTCAAGGATGGATATCGTTGCGCCTGTGTATGGCCATTATTTCCCTAGCTGCTAGGGCAAGGGCCGGATCCAATCTCCACACAGAAGACAAACATCAAGCAAGGAGGGACCCAATGGACAGACGCCTTGCAGACCCAAAAATCCTCCTATTCCAGAATCGTTTTCTTCCACCAAACCCATGAATTTCTCAGCAAAATCAGAACAAGATTGCGAAACTCCTGATGATGATGATGATGATGACATCATCATCATCATCTTCTTCTTCATCTTTTTCTTCATCATCATCTTCATCTTCTTCTTCATTATCATCTTCATGAGCATGATATCATCAGCAGCATGATATCATCATCATCATCATCATCATCATTGTTGTGACCCGATGATGGTGGGTCATGATGGATTCTACTACGCACCATCCAACAAGCATTTTGTGGCTTTCTTCTTCTTCTTCCTGGCTCACTCCAGACACCCACAGATTCTCGTACTGGATAGATGGGCAATTGGTTACCACACACAAGATTAGAGTATAACAAGACCAACACTTCACGATTGGCTTTTTCTGCACGAGACCAGGGATTGCACGTGCTTCTTTTCTTCTTTCTTACCTGTCCCTCCTCCTCCCCCCTCCATGATTGTGAGTGTTTCCTTCTTCTTGGGCCAGGGATCTGTAAATCTGGGATTTTCTTCCTTCTTAAACCCATCCTCGTCCATGATTGTGTATTTCCTTCTTGGGCCAGGGATTTGTGAATCTTTTCTTCCTTCTTAGACCCATCCTTCATGACTGTGTTCCTTCACTGTTTCTTTAGATGCATAACCCACCAGGCTTCGGTCAGGATGTTTGTCTGAAAGCTTCTGTGATCCTTCAGACATTCTTTGGATTGCCTCCACAAAGATTTAGCTGTGAAAATTTGATGCTAGGTCAATGCTCTGGAGGGGATGACTAAGAACCTTTTCTTTTATGTGTAGTGAGCATTGCCTAAGAAACCTTTTTCTTTATGTAGTAAAGAATTGTCTTCTTGTGTGTGTGTTTTTAATGTTCTATCAAAGCACATGTGTTTGTGTTCTTGTGCATGAGTGGACAAGATCATTTTGAGCTCTGGCATGTGAGCCAATTGTGTCAAACGCATTGGATGTCTCATATGGTATTGAAGAGGCTGAATCATGTATTACGGCCACCAAATTTATATTTTGTGTTCAATTGCAGGATCATTTTGGTTTTTCTTGTATTCAGCTCATGTCATTTGCATGAGAAATGAGCTCATCTGGGTTTTTCTTGTACTCATTATAAGCATTTTGTTTTTCTTGTGTGCTTCTTCCTTAGACATTGTCATTGATTTTTGCAGATTATCCAACAACAACAAACACTTTCAGCCTGTATCTACTGTCCTTTATTCAAAGTGAACAGATCCAAACATGGATAGACAATCATTACATATACAAATGTTTGATTTGCAGAAAATTGGTGGGGCTAAAGAACAGTTGGATTTGGAATTCTGGAGGGGTGCAACCAATAGTAATGGAGAAAAAAATGGGAGGGTGTTTTGTAGTAAACAAGAACCACTTCTTGATGACAAGATGTCAAGTAGCTTGCTTGGTTGAACACTCAAAGAAAATCTATCTACTATTGAATCATGTGGAGTTTGAAGGATTCATTGCTCCTTATTGATTCTCTAAAGGGCATATATTAATCCTTCTGAGATTCATCAACTTGAGAATGCAACCTATTCTGTGCAGATCTCTATTTTACATTATCTAAGTTGGAAACAATGAAACCAATGCACATGGTGAAAGGTTTGACCTCTTGCCATGCATCTATAGAAAAAGAAGTCTAGAGAAGAAGATATATAGTTCAACACACAACAGTTCAAGTTGTGGGATGCAATAGTAAAAGATGGAAAGATCATGTTATGATTTGGGAATGCACTTGAAATGATTTATGTCTGACTTCCTCTAATACAATTTGATGTTACAAGATGTCTGCAAGAACACCCAGAAGTACTCAGTTGAATCCACATACAAAGAGCAATTAGTTTGGACAATTTATGCAGGGTGGGTGGTGGGTGACAAAATTTCAACAATCTCACACATGGGTGTCACAAAAATGGTTAGCTTTAAAAGAAGACTGATAGGTATATGCCATCAGTGTGCCCCGACTGTTTATCTTGAGCAAGTTATTGATTTGGATCCATAAAAAGTTCCAAAGTTGAAGAACTTGGCTCGTAAAGTGGGAGAAACTCACAAATTGTTTTTGGACGTGACTGACAGGATCATCATAGCAGCAAGAATGTGTGAGAAACTGAGAGAAAGAGGACTTGTCTACATTTGAAGCCTCCTAATCACATAGAGAAATCGTGCAAGAGTTAACACTGAAATCAACCAGAAATGAAGTTTGAATCTTTGACATTCAAGAATTTCTCAGATAAAATTTTTTCAGCATGGTATTACTATACTGCAGCAACAAACACTGCAAAGAAATATCAAAAGGTTTGGTGGAAACCAGCAGCTCTAAGAAGCCATGATGAGACACTTTGTTGCTTTGCTTTTCTTGGCCTGGAACAGTTGTTGAATCATTCATTCATTCTGTCTGCACCCCAATTGTATGCGAAAGAAAAATTAGAGATGCAAATGCTTGCCCCAAGACATAGCTCAATCCTGTGATGATTCTCCAACTCCCATTCCCACTGTGCATGTCCCTTTGCAGAAGAGACAAACTTAGAAACTTAGAAGTGAAATTTTGTACTTACTGATTTCTTCAGTAAAAGTATGACCCAAGAATCTCTGTTTCAAGAGCATGTCTGTTGTTGTGCACAATTGAAAAGAAAAACCCGGAGATCTGAAAAGAAGTGTAAGAATCTCTGCAGCTCATCACCATCATCATCATCATTCATGAAAGCAATCTGCTCACAGGATTTGAAAAGCACAGAGTGTAAGAATCTGGGGATCATCAAAAGAATCTGTCTACTGATCGTCATCAAAATCGGTCTGCTGATCTGCAGGAGAATCTGTGTGTTGATCTGCATCAGAATCTGTGTGCTGACTGACCATCAGAATCTGTCTGCTCCACATCATCAGAATCTCTATTTTCTCTCATCATTTGCATCATAATCTCTATTTTCTCTCATCATCTGCATCAGAATCTCTATTGCTCATCAGCAGCAGCAGAATCTCTATCTGCAGGCTCATCATCATCACCATCATTCAGGAAGTGCACATGAGTAGATCCAAACAGAAGGAAGTTCAACAACATCAGGCAATCAGGGATCAAATGCTCTTTCATAGTGCTCCTCATAATGCAAACTTGCTTGCGTCCTTGGGGTGGTGGAATGGAAGAAGTTTGCTTCAGGATTGCTTGCAGTGAGAAATTGAAAAGGATTGCCAACATGATTCTTCCTTGGAAATTGGTACAGATTTGTTGCCCACCCACTAGAGCTGCTGCAGAGTCTGATCTGGTTTGCTTGTTGCAAAATCTGTTCACTATTGTCTCCAGGATGCAGCTGTACTCGCTCAGCAAAACAAGGAATTTGTGATCTTGCACACCTGAGAAAAAGAATCTGAGCATTACCAGCAGAGTCCCCTCAGATCACCATCATGATGTTCATCTTTCTGAAAGTGTTCATGATGTTGCTCTTTCTGAAATCTTCTTCTATGAGTGAGAGTTTTCTTCAGTATGGCTCAAGCTGCGGATGATGGTGCTTGATTCCGTAGCTGTTGCCGCTGGCGGCCCCGTGTATACCCAGCAGCACCAGAAGAGAGACGAGCCAGTCCTCCAGGCGACAGAATTGCAGATAAAGACGCCCATCTTGTGGACGACGGCCGGTTCAAGGAAGAGGTGCTAGCAGCAGCTCCATGATCTCTCAGCTGATTATCTGCTCCGACTTCGATCTCCATGTGCTGCTGCTGCTGCTGGGTGCTTGTTCTCGCACTCCCAAATCTTGCACTACCGAAGAGCGCACTTCCGAGTCTTGTACCGGCTCCACCCAAGCTTGCTGCACTTGAAGATGCACCATCCTGCGAGCTCGCTGAGGGTTGTTCTTGTTGTTGTTGATGATGATCTGCTTCTGGAGGAGGAGTGGGGTGGTTTGCAGCATTCTGAGGATCTGTGGACTCAGCAAGCACACTGTGGCGGCAAACAGGGCAAGAAGTGTGCAAGCTCAACCAAGTCTCGATGCAGTCGAGATGGAAGCCATGGTTGCAGAGCGGCAGTAACCGCAGTTTCTCTCCCTTCTGGTACTCGCTCAAGCAGACCACGCAATCATGGCTGCCGACGTCGAGTTCTTCCACGTTGAGCTTGTTACTATCGACGCCGTATGTGATCACAGGGAGCGCCTCGATCTCCGCCTTTTCCAGACCTTTGTTGTGCCGCTGTTGCTGCTGTTGCTGCTGCGATTCTAGCGATGGCAACTGTTGTTGCATCCGCAGTCGGCGTATGATCCGACAACGCGCCAGTGTGTTGAGCACCGCGACCACCACGAGAGCGAAGAGGACCACGGCGAGCACGACCATGACGTTGGAGTTAAAGGCGCGTGAGAGGTAAGATCCTTGACTCGTGCTGGGGTCGGGGGGTGCAGGCGAGAACAGTGGGGAATTGATAAGCGGCGGAGCGGGAGGAACCGGCGGCGGTATCCTGAGTCCTCCTGCATTTCTTTGCACTTGTTGCTGTTGCTCGCCGCGTGCTAAATGCCAAGCAGCTGTCATTGAAAATCTCCCCAAGCTCCCTCTTCTCCTCCTTATCAGCGAGCACCGCCCAGAAGACACAAAACAGACCTAGATACACAAAACAGACAGAGAAACCGAGACAGGACCACAGAGAGACGGAGAGAGGGGATGGATCTCCTCCTCGACCCTCGAGAGTATTCTCGACTTTGATTCCCTACATTCCAGTGTGATGGTGCATCATCAGTCCAGTTACACAAAAATCTGTAAGGGATTGTGATCACTGTAGAAGCAGCCTGTTCGGATCAAGAACAAGCCAGCAATTTGCAGCTACAACAGAAGGATTTGCGAGCAAGAATTTCGATCCAGAAAGGATCGAAGAGAAGAAGCTGACAGAAACGCAGATGCCACTCGAACATCCACAGAGAAAAAAAACCACCACAGAGAGAAAGAGAGACAGGCGAGAGAGAGAGAGAAAGCTGACAAAACTCCACAAACTCCTGAATCCAACTGAAAATCAAAATCCCTTACAAAAAACACAAAACAAAACAAAAACTCCTGCAAACAATACCAAAGACACGATGATGAACTTACTGGGATTTCGCAAAACACAGTTTTTCCTGGCTGCAACAAGTGAGCGTCGTGTGAAATTACCAAAAGACAGAGGAGCACAAAGGTAAAGGTTTTTTTTTTCGGCCATTTTTCAGGGGGGTGGGAGGCAAACAACAAAGTACCGAGCAAGGTGCTGCTGCTGCAACTGTTTGTTTCTGTGCACACTCTTTTGTTTCTGTGTTTGCAGTAGCTACAGCAAAAGTGGGGCCCGTTTTTGCATAATTTTTTGCTTTCTTTTTTAGTCCCCTCCTCCTCCTCCTCCTCGAGAGTCCCCGGGAAGCTCCTCCCTCCCTCCCTCCCTGCCTCCCTCCCTCCCTCGCGCTACAGTAGCTGCAAGACTTTGTATTATTGGGCTTCTTCATTGCAATAGCACAGTCGGTGCCCACAAAGAGTTGCATGGATTGCGTTGGTAATACAATAATAAGAAGAGTAGTACCCAACCATTTAATCTCTTTTTTTTTTGTTTTCCCCAACAAAAGCAAACTCATCTCTTCTTTTTTTGGGTTAGTTGCAAAATACCCACAAATCAAAATCTCTGAAAACCTAAACCTACACAACTTTCTTTTCTCTTCACTGTTGCACCAAATCAATTAATCAATCATCAAGCAATCTCTCTCTCTCTCTCTCTCAAGAAATCCTGATACCCATTTTCTCCTGTCTCCCCTTGTGAACAAATTCATTCATTCCTGATCCCCACTTCTTCTTCTTCTTCTTCTCTCTTTGTCAAGACATTCATTCATTCATTCCTGATCCCCCACTTCTTCCTCTTCTCTCTTTGTCAATTCATTCATTCATTCATTCATTACTGATCCCCAATCTGCCAATTTGCTTCAGATCTGCTGACACAAATTTCTTTTTATGAGAGAACTGCAGCTGGCTTGCTGTGTTCTCTCTAGATAGAGTCTGATGATGATGAGGGAGATTTGAATTCTCTTTGGGTTTGGGTGCTGATTCCTGACCCACTTTTCTTTGTGGAGGAGAGACAGAGACAGAGATAGAGAAGCTGATTTGGTTTTTCAGAATAAAACATCATCAATTGATTAGGATTTGAACTCGAGACCTCGTTGAATTAAGCAAAGTTTTTTGGGTCTCTTTATTAATTGGGGCTTCTTATCTAACCATCAAGCTTTTTTAGCACAATTTGAAAGGGGCCAATTTCATTTGCATGTTTAATAGTTGGCAAAATATACATTAGTAAAAATTTGAGCTCTGCACTGCTGTGCACTACCCAGTGACCATCAACTATTTTTATTTCTTTCTTATGTTTCCATACGGTTTTCAATAATTTATCATTATTTATATCAATGTCAAATTTAATTTAAATTAATATACATTTTATGGACATGAAAATATACGTGTTATTTTGTTTTTTCATATCCATGTTGGTGGATAGGAGAAAAAAATGAAATAGTTAGGCTTGAAAATGAGATAATTATTTTTGAAATTGTCTTTGGAATGATCCATGGACAAGCATATGAAAATTCCAAAAAGTCCCCCAATATATCATGGGGGACGTTACATGTAAATTTCCTTTGACCATAACGTACGCTAGAATTTCAAATTCAAATTCAAATTCACAATCCAAATTTCAGCTTGTCTTTTATGAATTCTATTTGAGTAGTGCAGAAATTGCAAAGATTGTTGTTGGGTTATTATTATTCAATGGATATTTGATATTTTGAGAACTTAAAACTTCAAACCTCAACACCCACTTTGTGTTTTCATTAGTTAGTGTCCATTAGGGTTTTCTTGGTTTGACTTTTTCATGAAACCCTAGTTTGAACATGAATTGAAGGAAACCCGCAAAATCCTTTATTGATTGATTTAGGTCCACAAAATACAACAACAACAACGCAACAAGGTTCTCGAACATGAATTGGAGGATTCTTGATTGTGACATACAATTTTGGTTGGATCAACACACTATCAAAAAGCATAGCTTGAGTTCGTGGCCTCCCCATTGGCCACACCGCAATTCGGGCACTACCAATGCTTGTGGAAGGTGCCATTCTATCAATCGCCATGGCCGCCTTCGGTGCCCATAGTGGGTCCATATGTACTTCCCTCCACTTGATTTCCACCTTAGTACCTTTTTACCCTCTATACCGCCTTGGTGACTTTGACACATAATATTTGTCGAATGAATAATTAATTAATTAATTAATTTTGAGGATTCCATTTTGACAAATGATATATACATTCCTAACAATGTCCATCCAATTGTTTTTTTTTTTTCCTTGAGAAAAAATTATTTCTGAAAAAAAAAAAATTTAAATTGGGGGAAATTTTCAGCATTTCTGAAAATAATAGAATTAGTGTTGAACAGGCCCACTTCTTTTGAATATTACTTTTTCCATTATTGAAATCAACTACTTTGGGCTATTGACTTGAAAGAGTTTTGTGGTGCCATGGCACCTTCAACACTAATTATATCATCTTCAGAAATGTTGATTTTTTTTAATTTTGTGAAGGAAAATAGAGAATGGTTTTGAGTATTGTGGAATTATTATTATTATTATTATTATTTTGCATGGAATCTTCAAAATAAAATTACTATTTGACACTGAACTTGCCATGGTACTATGCTATATGGCCCAAAGCTGATTATCATTTGAGCTTTTGAAATGGAACACAAAATGTTGTCCTCAACCCACTTCAATTTCCAATCAAATATGGTTCACCTACTTGATTCCCATACCTTTGGACATGCAATGTTAGTCTATGTGCCAAAT
>Ga0116231_10002231_pt1 | contig 40494 bp, 24 predicted proteins | sample S1TSphgellanicum_2_FD_89695 | JGI IMG/M metagenome (GOLD analysis project Ga0116231, IMG submission 89695) | Host-associated microbial communities from peat moss isolated from Minnesota, USA - S1T2_Fd - Sphagnum magellanicum MG | ecosystem: Host-associated > Plants > Peat moss > Unclassified...
CAACTCCCAACATGGGAGTTCACTTGGGAGTGTGAGGGTTCACTCCCTCACACTCTTTGCACTCCCGGGAGCATGTGATATGACTCCTGGGTCTACTTATAGGCCCGCAACCTTGCAACCCCCTTGCCTTGGTCGTGAGCCAAGGCTAGGGTTGCGACAAACCCAACCTAATGCACAACATGGTGAAGAAAATATTTAAAGTCAAAAATAAAATAAAAATGATTAACCAAGTTGACAACTACACACCCGCATTGAGCCCCACACACAACCTCAAATGCACCCAAGTTGAATCAGAAGGTCAATTAGAAAGGATGTAAATAAAAGAATGGTCATGCAACCTTTCTAAAATACTCTTTTGAAGGCGATTTGTGTCTTTTTCAACCAATTGCTCAAAAGCAAACACAAATGCTATGACCCCTAAAGGAAAAAACTTTTGTGTTGATTTCAAATGTGCTTGGAAAAGGAATGGTCAGTTCAAGGAATGGCCTTGAACTGCATACACCTATTGCCTCCAACAAGAACAGTGAAAATCCAACAAAAACCTTGAAGCTATAACAAGGTTAATTAAGGTCTAATTCCCCATATAAACAATTAAAACAATGACCTCCGAAGAAATCAACCATATGCCCCCACTAGAAATAGGGAAAACCACTACTAACGAACTAAAAAGGCCTCGAGGCATTCCAATGAGCTCGGACACAAAAACCTTTCAAAAAATTTCATTAGAGTCAAGTCAAAAACAACAAATTGGTTTTGAAAATTTGGAAGAAAGGGAACAACAAAACAAAAAGGAAGGCCTTTAGGTGAAACATCAGGAAAGAATACCAAAAGCCATCTAAACATCCCTTAATCTCAAAAACACATTTGCATGCTAAACATCCTCACTCAGAACCTCTTGCAAAAAAGAAAAAGCAAAAAAGGTAAAATCAAAGGGGACATCAAAAGTCCTAATGCCACAAAAAGGCAACAAAACTCAATATGGGGATGAACCCAAGAGGTAAACCAAATGGAACCTAGGTTGAGCACTTGTGAAGTTGAACAAACAACCTCACAAAAACTAATTAAGAAACAAAATGATCAAAGGCAAGGGAGATGACATGAGCAAGGCCAAGGATATGGGTGTCATCGGCCAGGGAAGGGAAAAGAATGAAGAAAAAACCCTTGAAAAATAATGCAAAGCACAAAAATGAGCTAGCACATAAAAAGGCCTTGCAAACATGTCACTTTTACATGTGCCACAGAAAAAAAAAATGACAAACAAAGCCCCCAAAGAAAACTGATGATTAAAAAATAAAGGAACTTGAAAACCTTAAAAAAACAAACAAAAAAAAAAGTTGAGACAATTAGCCTCCCATTACTCAAAGTTTTTAGAAAATGGGTTTACATGAAATGGTGTCGAAAATATTTATAATGTCTACTCGAAGCACCACCCAATTAGGATGGGCATCCAAAGTGACTTGAATACCATATACCACGACCTCACAACCTTTTTTAACTTTCACCCCGAACTAATATGATGACAAGTGAAAAGTAAACACATCATGAAATTGCAAACATAAAGCCTTGCTCACCAGCTGATAGAACGCCTCTCCCACTGCAATTAAACAAATATCACCAAAGGGTTTACCAAAACTAAAAATCAACTAACCCCAAGAACTCAAGTGACAAACCCAAAGATACAATCGATAATCACATGGGAACACAACTAGTTAAATTGAATGAAACCATTTGCTAAATTTTTTAAATCAAAAGAATTTCGAAAACATTCAAAAACCATAGCAAATGGATCACCAGTTGACAAATGAAACATGAACAAAAATAACAAGCTAAAAGAATTCACAAAAAATTCAAAGTCTAAATCTGATTTAAAGTTCAACAAAGAGAGTCTGTGTCCAACAAGTTTAAAGCTAACAACAGATTAATTGTCTTTGAAAACGCCAACACTAGGACAAGAGAAACAAAAGCCTTAACGACATGAGCAGGCATTCTAACACGCCCCCAAAATAAACTTCATCCCCATTGACTCAAGGAAGTGCCATATTACCACTGCTATATGTATATTCACAGCTCCCACATGTACAGGTACTATAATTAGTCTCGAACCTTGTGCATTAAATTCTGAGTTTCAGCATTTCATACGCATATTTAATAAATTCCTTACTTTGGGGACCTCGCTCAAAAAGGGCTTTGGGGGTGAAAGGAGCCCCAAAGAGAGGGTGAAGACAGGGTGACTTTAAAGAAAACACTACTGTCTTAGACAAAAGAGTCACCAATTTTGAATTAGGGTGGATTTCCCTCGCAAGCGAACCATCGGGTTTCAACTCAAGACCACAATCTTTACCACTAGATCACAAGCCATCCTGTGTGAGAGGTTTGAGGTTTTTTCTAGTTTATATTCAAAGAGATTGTCTTTTTTGTTGGTGAAGAAAACATCTTTCAAAACTAGGAACTCTCTTTTAAAACCAAAAAACCAACAAGTCCTCCACATGTAAGATTTCGTGCTTCAGTGCTATATATATTCCTCTTAGTGGAAGATTTTGAGTTCAAATTTTACTCCTGAAGCTTATTCCTTAAACCTTTTGACCCCTAGATCCTTACTTTGAGAAACAAACCTAAGTAGACCCTTCTACCCAAGTTGGGTTTCAAGATTTTAACTTTTTTCCAAATGCAACCGGTTCTCACTTGGGTGATAACAAACAGGTCAATTATCGACCCGGGTATCACTACACTTGACACCCATTGGCTCTCATGGTGAGAATCGGGCTGAAAACTTGTAAAGTTGCAAAGTAATCCGAGTAGGGGGAAGGTTGCAATAACTGCCCAACACTAGAATATTGTTGGGTTTCCAATTGTCACACAACAATTATTAGTTCAAATTTAAGCTCAACTTGTATCTTGGAAGAAATTTGAAGAGAGAAATTGGAAGAACTTTAGTGCTTAATTTTGTATGGGAGGTTCAAATAAAATCACGAAAATGAAAGGAACCATGTAACATGGCTAAGAAGTTTGATAAGAAAATGGATTTACTCCCCAGAAAAAACAAAACATCCTATAGAGTAGGACTCGGTAAGCCTCCAATTGTCACAAACAAATCAATTAACCTTTAAGCAAAAATTGTATCCTAAAGTCCTCTGTGGAATGAATTTCCCTTTGCTCTTCCCCAATCCAACAAGGGGTGTGTCACACTGTGACCTTGCCATTTACATTAAAAAGTATCTTAAGGCAAAAGAAGAATTATGGAAACTCAAATATTTCACCATGCAAAAATATAATCTTCCAAAAAATCCTCTAAAAGAAACCAAAATCCTTCCAGATATTATAACTCTATAACTAATCTCAAGTTTTAAGACTTGAAGCCAAAATATCATCTTTCAAAAATCCTCATATAAAAATAGACCTATTTGGTACCTAAGGGCCAAAATCCCTTAAGCTACTATACTCTATAATGAATCTAAACACAATATCCTTGCCTACAAAGGCAAGGCCAACAAACAAACAAACAAGTAGATGGATGGCCACCAATGAATTAGTTCATGACAAATTTGGAAACAACAAAATTTGTCTCTATCCAATCATCAGTGTATCAATGTATCAATACTCCAATCAACTCCCTAGCTTGAATCTCAACTTCCAATTCTCAATAATTATTTTTGCTTTGAATCTCATGCTCAAATGAACGCCCCACCAGCACTTCATATTGTCTCATACTAAGCCCCTTATTTCAGTCGGGAATGCCCTAACCCTTGAGCCTTACCTTGTACACAAAGAATCTATTCGTGTAATTCACTACTGAATGGAATCACCATACCAGCAGCCCACTCAATGTTTTTTTTTTTTTCCTCTCAAAATTTTGATCTCAAATAATAAAATAGAATAAATTGTCACAAGTTCTCTTCTTTTTTCTTTTTTTTAAGTGTCAAATTTTCAACCACCATTTTATTTTTTGGGGGTATGTTTTCCTCACTTGGCCACAAAAAAATCCACTACAACTCATACAGAGGATTTGTTTTTTTTTGTGGAAAAAAAAGCCACCAAAGTCCCCAGATTTCACAGAAAAAAATTCTGAAATTGAAATTTTTAGTCGATAGGTTCCAATCAGTGTTTTTATTATAGCAAATTTTCACTTTTTTTTTTGACAAGAAACTCTAGGAAATTTTGGAGAAATATGTTTTTATAGTGTAATTTCAACCAATTTTGCAGTTTTGGGGGCAAAATTTGGTAAAATTTTGACATGACAAATATTAAAAAAAGAAACACTGGTTCCAATCAGTGGGTTTTTTTTTTTCAATTCATTTTTTTGGTTTCAAATTTTTTTGCAAAATATTCCTCTTCAGTTTTTTTTTTGGGCAAAATAAGTCGAATTTTCACTGAAAAAAATTTAAAAATTGTTGTCAAGTGCCAAGATTTCCCCCCAAAAATCAAATCGCAAGTTTTAGCTGGTCCCCAAAATATAGCAGGATTTTTTAATTATTCTACTTTCCCCTCTATTTACTTTCCTCTCTGAACTATAGCCAAATTTGACTAATTCCTCATGTAAATGATCACCAAGGTGGCTACATCACAAAATTGAAAATTAAAACCCCTCGACATGTGATTTTTGCCATTTTTTTTACAATTTCAACAGCTTTCTGCCAATTGATGCTAAATCTTGTTGGGAATCATTTCTAATGCCAATGGGCTATATTTTTTTTAAATGAAAAAAAACCCGCCCACCCCCCCCAAAAACCCAAAAACCCCAAAAAAATGAACAATGCTCCAATTGAAAAGAAATGGAAAAAAAAGAGGGAAAAAGAGCACCAAAATAATTAATAAATAAACATATTACATAATAATTGGAAAAATAATAATAGTACCATGCAATGTTATAATCCAGAGTAATGGGTCTTTTTGTTTAGGGTTGAGGATCAAGGCAAACCCTATTGATTCTCCCTTCATATCTTCTTCATCTTCTTTTCTTTTCTTTTCTCAAAAATTGTATGGATCACTCTACTTCTTTTGTTGGCATGAACAAGAAGGAAAACCAACCATGCTTGTCACTCGCCCCTCATCACCCATGTTGTATTGAGCTACCATGCTAGGTGGAAGAAACAAAGTTCGGGAACCCTAATGTGGAGGAGAAGTACTCATCATCTATAAATGCTTTTTTTTAATTATTAAAGTACATTTTTTTTCACTCTTGCAAATGAATTATGTAAGATCAAAGGTGGTGTATATTGAGGGTGATATATATGAGGACCATGATTATAGAACATAATAATGTGTTGTTGGGAATGATAGAAGGGAAGAAGAAGAGCATTTGAAATGTTGCACATGAGGACATGATTGTGCATACATGGGAATATCGCCATATTGGTTTCCTTTCTCACTTAAGGTTGGTTCACACCGGCCACAGTGAACCAGCACCCACCAGTGCACCATGAAGGATGAATGATAAGTAGTCAGTAAACCCTTTTCTGTTGGGTTTCAGTTCACTAGCTAACCATGCTGGTCAGCTCAGTTGTGTTTTTTCTCTGTTTTTTTTCTACCTACCTACTAACAACCCACAAGCACATAGTTAGAAGGTAGTAAAAAAATGGCCCTTTCCTATGTATAAACCATCTAGTTACTTAGTAGTTACTTCTTTTCCTACCTATCTACCTATATATGAGACCTATTTCCTACAGAATTGGTTACACCAAGATGAAACCAAATATTAACTCAGTTGAGGTTCATCCACAACTAAGTAATAACGGACATCCAGTGGATGGTGCGCAGGTGGGTGTTGGTTCAACTAAGTTAGTATATGGTTTCACCTTAGTAACCAATTATGTAAGAAATAGGTCTCATATATAGGTAGGTTGGTAGGAAAATAGATAACTACTAGGTACTTGTAGATGGCTTATACATAGGTAAGGGCTGTTTTTACTACCTACGTACTAACAACCTGCTAGTGGGTTGTTAGTAGGTAGGTAGTAAAAAAAAAAAAGCAACTGAGCTAACCACCATCATGGTTAGCCACGGAACTGGTACCCAACAGAAAACTGTCTTGTGACCACTTACCATCCATCCTTCGTGATGCGCTGGTGGGTGCTGGTTCACTGTCGCCCCTGAACCATTGGTTCAAAATTTTGAATTCTTTTCTAGAACTGGGAACCAACAGAAAACCAAAACTAGCAACTGGACCCAAAACTAAAACCGGCCCCAAAACCCAGTTTATCCAACTTCTGGTTCTGAATTTTTTTAATTAAGAAAACATTCTTATTTCTTATTTCTTAAAAGAAAATTGTGGTTAGACATGTTGTTAGTTTAAGAAAAAAAATTCAATATTTTGAATAATAACAAAAAAAAAAGAGGTGGTATTGGTGTGGAAAAGCTAAAGAATGGAGGAAAATCTACATCGATGTGTGAAGAAGGTGTGGAATATTTCTTGAACATTTATTTGGGCATAGTTCATAAAAAAAGAAAAGTTGTTTCTTGTAACAACTATTGTGAATATGCAATGATCAAATAATCTTTTTTTAAAATCTATTGTGAAGAAAGATCACGGGTGTGGTGTAAAGAATACACAACTTGGCGAGGCCAAACTAGATGTTATAAGCACCCAAAAACCAAATGCACAATCACAAAGTTTTTATATAATTCAACAAAAATCAAAAGACCTTGGATCCAAATGAAATGTTTGATTACTACAAGCAAAAAGTGGGCAAAAGCTTACGTCTATGTGAGTAGCAACAAATGCTTCTAGAAGATGATGAACAAGCAATCTTATAACAACAATTAGTCGAATGAAAGACTATGTACCATTTGTTTTATTTTGCATTCATGTTGTATCACCTTTTATTGTAGTGTATGTTTGTTCTTTGTAGGTACCTCATTAGTCAATGGAATTTTAGACTTGTCATGCACACTTTTCCACAGTTGAGTTTCTTAACAATGGAATTTCAAACTTATTATGCATGCTTCTTCAAATTTGAACTTCTTGGCAATGGTAGAATTTTAGACTTGTGATGCATGTTTTTATTGTCATGTCAATTTAACATACTTGTTTTTGTTACACTTCTACATTAACAAATATCTACAAATTTGAATAGATTTTATCACAAACAATTTTTATTAACAACTTGTTATCACATTTTGTCAAGCTTGATGTTAACTCACCACATAGGATTTCCATGTTGACTACCTAGCAATGTACATGTTTATGTGTGAACAAAGTCAACTTATCATCCATTTACCAATGTTATAGTCCTAGGTGTGAACTGACATTTATAACCATCAACTATCAATCATTAGTAACTTAGCAACTTAAATGATGCATAACAAATGATTAGGAGAAGTAAGAATCCTATGAGCCATCACTTAAAATGGAGATAAGGTAGTTAATACCTATCAATCAATTGGTCTTCTCTCACATTCTTCAACAATACAAGTTTGTATAAAATGATGAATTAAACTATCATATCATTTTTTGCTCATGAAGCTTTTGGTGTACATGATAATTGAAGTCAAAACGCTAATTTTTTTTTAAAAATGTCAATGTGAAAGATCATATTGTCAAGTTAAATAGTTTATGCATTAATTGTGCTCACATGTGATTGTCTTTATATCCAACAATTATTGGTTTGATAACATATTTGCACATGAATATATGGTGAATATATTGTGACTTATGAACATGATAAACCATGTAAATTATTGTTGGCACATCGATCAAACTACCTTTGGTGTTGTAATGCCATGTTAATTTAATTACATTTTTATTGTATGAATGCAATGGATAATAAAAACAAATATGAACTTGGAGCCTTGGACAATTATATTACCACATAGGATGATATTTTAGGAATTTTGGACTAGGTATTTAGTTACATTGAGCTTGGATATAGGCTATTGAAAGGTACCTACATCTTTTGTACATATTTGAAAAAGTTAACTACTTATCTCTTTATTTATTTCTAAATACTTGGTTTTAGGAGGCCCTTAAGAAGGGCTAGGTTATTAGGTATAGATGTTTTACTTAGAATTAAATGACTAATCAATAATTTTTCCCAAAACCTAGACTGCATATTTATAAAATTATGTAATGTTCCATGGTAATATTCATTTGGATATAATAGTTGGATAAGATTATCATACCTACCATCTATGTTCAACATTTAAATGTTAAACTAATATGAAATTAAAAGAAATAAAGTTTTTAACCTAGTTTGATTATTTGCAAATTTGAAATTAGATTATATTGTGTGAATGTTCATTATGCATATTCAATAATGTGTTGATAAACGAAAGCAAATATTAAAAATTAACCAGCTTAGTTTTCATGTGGGGTTCACTATGAGAAATCCATATCCAACATTATCAATAATGGGCCAAAATGAACTAGCACCTACCAACACACCATGAAGGATGGATGGTAATTGGTTAGAAAACAATTTTCTATTGGGTTAGAATCCCTAACCAACCATGGTGGTTAAGATACTTCTTATTTTATTACCTACCTACTAACAATTATAAGCATGTTGTTAGCAAATAGGTAGTAAAAAAACCTTTATGTATGTACAAACAACAAACCATCTATGTATTTAATAAAAACCTATTTTCATACCTAGGGCATATATGTATAACCTATTTTTTACAAAATGGGTTACCAAGGTGAAACAAAATATTAATTTTGTTGAAATCCATCCACAATTAAATCATAATGGGCATCTAGTGGACGACATGTTGGTGTGTGCTAGTTCATTTTGGCCTAGATAATGGGAACTTCAAGGCTTTCAAGTGCCTATGGAAAAAATAACTAAACAACCATGTTGCCCCCACTATGATGGTTTAATTATAATGAATTATCTACTAAACTAATATAATAATAATGCAAATGAATTGCCCATTAAATACCTAATTGGTGAAACCAACGTTTTTTTTCAAGTCTAATTAGTAGTTAATGTGGTTACACATTTTAGACCTCAATTAACATAGGTGGCTAAATTTTTTGCATGAGGTGAAACTAAATGATGACTTTAAAAAATTAACAAGTGGGTCATGGCTATGATGGCAAGCAATAATTCCAAATGTCCATAAAATGGCTACAACCAAAATAATCATGATCAAAAGCAATGGTGACAGGTGGGTATGCAAGGAATTGCATTTGGTAACATGCATGTTTTCAAGGGGCTATATTTGACAAAATGTGGGTTGGCAAGGGAATATTTTTGGTTATAGGGTTATTGTGAAGTGCATATGATTAATTATGCCTTTAACTAAATAATTAGTGCATTCAATTATTTAAATCTTAATACAACCCTAAAACCATCTAGATATAATTAAATGAAATTCAAAACCATGGATAGAAAACTAAAGAAAATTAACATTATTTAAACTTTAATCACCTTGAAAGGGATTTGAACCCTAACCCTAAAAGGTTGTTGCCCATCACAACTCAAAGTTTAATTTGCACCCAAATTAATTACAATATAGGCACAAAAAAAATCAATTGGAGAAATTAATTTCAGGTTTCAATAGAAGATGCAACATAAATAAGGTTTGTACTTCAAGTTAAACACTAAAATCTAGATTCCAAATCATGTGAAATTAACTTCAATGTTGAATAACACTAGCACAAAATATAACAAAACTTTCTTTTTACTTTGAAAACATGCATAGAAAATTACAAACAAGGTTTAGAAATTACATAAAAACCTTAAAGGTTAACAATTGACCTAAAACCATTGTCACATTTTTCTTATGTACCTCAACATTCATTTCCTCCATGCAAAATCCATATTACAAAACTACTACCAAGTTAAATCCTCTTCCAAGCATACCAAGTTTTAAAACAGGGGTAACTAGTAAAAAAATTATCTTTTATGACTTGTTTTATGCAACTACACATGTCATATGCAACTAAAAATGTTGCATCTAACAAGTTATGACATTGTTAAATTAATAAATTATTATAAGTTATTCAACTTAACAATTGAAGATGCAACAAACAATATTATTATATGACAATAACTTATTAACTTAAGTTATAACAACTAAAGATGCAACAAACTTAAGTTATAACAATGCAAATAATTGTGAAACATAATCATCTTGAAAAAAAATGTTTGCAAATCAAAATTGTGAACTTGTAACAAGACAAACCCAATCTTGCCATAGTCACTAACTTTTTGAGGGGCAAAAAAGTTTGTTTCAACACACTTAGGTGAGTGTGAAAGGTCTCATATGATTTAGTAGGATTCCTAGCCTATAATTGGGGATAAACAACACTAAGGGTAGTCATAACTTGATGTTCCATGATATGTTGTTCTAATTTAGAAATAAGGCTTTGAGCTACCCCCTTCAAATTCATCTTTCACCTTGGTCATAACCTTTTTGATAGCATCGTTGGTGACATGTAGAAAACCTCTAACCCATCAACATAAGACTTGTAGATAGGGTGTTTACTTCTAGCAAATGAAAATAGAAGATACTCAACATCTTCCTTGCCATTTAGGTGAGAAAACCAATTCATGGGAAAGGTTTGATTAATCGGAAATCAATAGAATTAAAATCATCAAAAACTAGATCTTCAAATTTAGCATAAGGATCATAATAAAGCTTATATAGCTCCTATTGAACCAATTTTACAACATTCACAAAATCATAGACAAAAACATTTGTGCCTTGTGTAATTTTGATCAATGTATTCATTATCTCAAGCAAAGGAAGGATATAAGGGAACCCAAAAATGAAGTCAATGTCACATAATGCATTCAATTTTTTCAAAGCAACCTCATTTTTTACATTATCATTTTTTCACAATCGAAAGGCAATATTTTATGTAGACCCATTTTGCCAAAAATAGCATGGAATTCCACCTTGTCTTCACATTTCAAAAAAGCTTATTTCCTTTCATGTTCATTAGGTTGGCAAGTTTTTGAAACTCCCCAAACTTCTTAGGGTTGTGTGCAAAAAAGGCATTATATTGATTTTGCAAAATGCCTGCAACCAACACGCTCACTCTTATAAGGTGATCACCACAAGATTAATCTTATGGGCAAAACAATTCATGAACATCCCCACTCAAGAATGGGGCTACCTTTTCTTTGAATTACAATGTCACACCACTTCAATGGCCTTGGAACACATTTGAGCTATCATAACCCATATTCTTCACAACATTCCTCTTAGTTGCTCAAACCCTAGCCCATCAAATTCCAACAAACACTTAAGCATTAGAACAAAAATGTTATCAAATGTGGTAGAGACATTAACTTAGTCAACACAAAGGAGGATATGCCTCTTCCAACTCTGGACCACATACACATGAATTGAAAGCCATTGGGTATTATCAATTAATGTGACCTCATCTATGTTAATTACTATGAAGGTAGTAGCTACAAATGTGACTTTTGTAACATCTAACAACACAAAATGCATGATCTCTACCTATCGTGACATGTAGTGTCGTGATGTAAAATGTCGTAAGGGTGTAAATCCATAGTAAATTCTACTAAAAAAAAAAACTAAAACCAGTCATAAGTAGAAACTAATCAATTAAAAAGAGATGCACGCACATATATATACAATGCACAAGAGGAGGCTGAGATGAAATTCTCATGTATATTAAATTGCAAAGAAGGAAAAAAAACGTAGTGTATGTAAACGGTGGCCGTGTAATAGCCACCATGAGCATTTAGAAATCGAGTCTAACTATGGAGGAAACTCTTCTTGACAAAGGAATTCTAGAATAACTAACAAGAGAAGGGAAAAGTTTGGCCTTTTATACAACCACCAACAAGCTGAAAACCCTAAACAAGCCATAACCCTAAAACACCTAATAGCGTATAGTAATTTAAGAACATACATTAACCCTAAAAGGCATGATTGGCATGCTTATAACCGGCCGTCATGTATGAGGCCATGCATACGGGCATGATAGTTGTCGTGATGTGTAGTGTCGTGATGTACGGTGTCATAAGGGTGTAATCCATAGTAAATTCTACTAAACAAAAATACTAAAACCAATCAAAGGTGGAAACTAATCAATTAAAAAAAGATGCATGCACATATATATATAATGCACAAGAGGAGGTGGAGATGAAATTCTCATGTATCCCCCCCCCAGACCTAAGCCGGGAAAAACATGGCATGGTCTGAGTAGAAATCAAGGTGTTATAGGAGAACATGATGAACAGTACCAAATGTCGGCGGGAACTTGAATCAACCTCAACTTGAAGCAGAATAGATGGTGTCCACCATTACAATTATCGCAAAACAACATCTAATTAACATTATCTATCTTTTGACATACTTGACATAGATAGTTAAGTGGAGGCATCCAAATTTATGATGGTAGGATCTAAATTCGGTAGGTGGCAGGGTGCATAGTTTTTGGAGTGATCCCAAATTGTGCGTCCATCAGCTCCTTGTAACTCCAACACACTTGAAGGCTTGATTGCCTTAATCCTCAAGATAGTGCGATTGGAAAAAGTGTCTAGAGTATCATTAGGTTATCGCTAGAAATACGCAAAGTCACTAACATCAAATTGTCTCACCTTATGACGCACTCCCAATTCCTTAAAGGGCTCAAATGTGAGCCCAAGTAGAAAGCAGCGGAAAAGGAGGAGTCGGAGCACGCTCCCTAGCTCACAACCGTTTGAGGGGTAGAGGGGCGGGTTGGAGCTTCGGGATGGGACTAGGAAGAGTTGACAAGCTTTAATCATTCACACGGGCCTGCACACAACCCACACAAAGTGGTTAGTGTAAAATTGGAACACCCTTGGTGCTAGGACGAGCCATAGGCAACACGGACACACAAGACTCACCACGGCCCGGACTTGGGGGAAGCCACCACCTTCCCCCTTATAGTATACTATGTGACTCTCCACGGAGCCCACATCCAAATGGCTATTTTTCCCGAGACTCCCGCACGGGAGTCCTGAAATCGCGCCAAATGGGACTTTCGGGACTTTGGAGCCCCATAACTTTGCGAGCAGACCTCCAATTTCCATGCGGTCTAAAGCAAAGTTGTAGCTCTCGTCAAGAGCTTTCCAACTCCGTGTCGCACTCTCGAATCGGACATCGGGAAGAGGTCGATTCCAGACTTTTTGTGGTCGGGAGTCAAACTGGCAGTTCGACTCCCGGCCCTTCTTTTGGCCATAACTTGTGTTTCAAATGTCCAAATGAGCAATGAGAGCCCATTTTAGACATCTACGCTTCAAGAGCTTTCCATTGATATAAAGAAAGCTATAATCCATTGAGGTTTGACCCCTGAAATCGCTCTCTGAAGTTTTGGGAGTCCACCGGGACTCCATCTCCCAAAGTGGGAGTTGCCTTGGGAGTGTGAGTGTTCATTCCCTCACACTCCCTAGCACTTTCTTGCACTCCCAGGAGTATGTGATGCGACTCCCGGGCTTCCTTTTGCCTTGACTCTCGGGCTTCCTTTTGGCTTAACTCCCGGGCTTCCTCTTGGCCTACTCCCGGGCTTCCCTTTGGCCCGCACCCTTGTAATTCCCTTTGCCTTGGTCGCGAGCCCAAAGCTAGGGTTGCAACACCTTAGGTTTGTAACTGCCACCTTGTGTGTGTGCATACTATAAGGTGTCTAAATGTTGTGCAATGGACAAGTTTTCCATGGCCATGGGAATAACCCTTCTAAATAGAACAACCCTCTCTATGACGACCCTAGACCAAGTGGCTGGGGAGTCCAAGTCCTTAACCTGGTCCATTTGAATAACAATGTAAGAGGGTGGAATGGGATGTCTCCCCAAAAGTAGAAAATAAGGAGAGAAATAAAACAAAGAAGTGCGTTTGGACATCTTGTAACCCATGGCGATGTAAGGTAGAGCTAGGTCCCAATCCTCTTTGTTCCTATTAAAGCAAATATTTCGAAATCCTTTCTTGCATGTTTGAACCATCCTTTTTGCAAGGCCATCAACTTGGGGATGATCCCTTGAAGTTCAACAATGGTCAATGAAAGCATGGTCAAGTAGGTATTGAAATTTTCCTCTGAATTCTGATCCTTGATCAGTAAGGCACTCAACATAAGCCCCAAACCTACTTAGGACCTGTTGTAAGAAAACGTGGCTGGTGTTGTGTGATGATTTGTCCGGTAGCGTAATAAGCTCGACTCACTTTTAAAATGCTCAATCATAATCATGATGTAGACATTACCCCTGGAGGTCTGTGTTAACTCTCCATCTAAATCACATGACTAGTGATAAAACATGCCTTGAATAGGGAGTGGAGAAAACATGAGTTGTCAAAAGGAAAAGGAAATTATCACTCTATCACATTGTTCACACCTAGCAGTGAGGTCTCGGACTTGAACATACATACCTCTCCATTGGTAATGAAGAGCAAAAAGGCTATAAGTAAGCTTAACTCCAAAATGTCCAAGTTTTGAGTGTACCTTTTGAATAAGACTAGGCCGTGCATGTGGTGGAGGAACCACTTTGTCGCCTTGTGGTAAGCATTGGACGTGGTGATTATCCCTCCATGAGTAGTGTTTGGACTGTTATTGTATGCGATCCCGATGACTTGATATAACAAGGGGAGGGTATTCCCCATGTTGAAGAAACCTCAAAGTGTCCAAATCCTCCCATATATCCATAACGGGATGCTCAACTAGGTTACATTGCAGTAATGTAAGATAACTAGATGCATAAGATACATGTACTACTAAAATATGGTTGAAATCTTGCCTGGTTCTGGAGAAATTTTTAGACGTAGTGAAAGGTCTCTATGACATGGTATTCGCGTTCTGATGTGTAAAATTAGGTCGGTGAATAACCTTGAATTCATATTCCTAAAATATAAACGCCCAACGAGCTAACTTACCAGTAAGCTTGTTGTTGGTCATCAACCACTTGATAGGCTAATGTCGGTATCCAAAATGTACTCGATTTCATAAAGATAAGGCCTGAAATGTATGACAGCCCATACAACAACAAGACATTCCCCCTCCTATGAAGAGTAGTTGCTCTCAGCTTTATTGTTGCTTCGGGATTCATAGGCAATAACAAATTCTTTGCCTTCTTCATCAAGTTGGCCAAGAATAACACCAATATTAAGAGCATTCTAGTTAGTGTTTAGAATGAAAACCTTGTTGAAATCAGGTTTTCTCAAAATGGGGAACTCTAAAAGCTTTTCCTTGAATGTGTCGAAAGGTTCCTAAGCCTCTTCACTCCATGTCCAAACAACATTTTTTTTAACAATGCATAGAGAGGATAAGCAATAGTACTGAAGTCTTGCACATAAATCATGTAGTAATTACATAGTCCGATGAAGCTCCTCAAAGTGTGAACATTAGTAGAATTGGGCATCTCCAAAATGGCTACTACTTTGGCCCAATGAGCCATAATACCATTTGGCAAAATTTTGTGTCCAAGGTAGACTACTGAGGGGACAACAAACTCACATTTTTTATGATGGATCTTCATATTGACTTCGTGGAGCCTCTTGAATAACTCCTTAAGATGAGCCAAGTGCTGCAAAAGTCCTTTATTATGCACTAGGATGTCATCTATGTAGCACTTCAAGAAATTTGCCCCTTTGAGAACTTGGTCCATGATTTGCTAAAAGAAGACAAGTGCATTCTTTAATCCAAAAGGCATCATAAGCCATTCCCACAACTTGTTTCCATGGAATGTCGTTTTTTTGCGATCCTTCACAACGAGCACAATCTGGTTAAGGCCTTGCCTTAGATCCACAATTGTGAAAATGTTTATGTTTCCAATGCTATCAAACAATTCTTTAGGGATGGGCATGGGGTACATGTCTTAAGGTGTAACCAGGTTCAAAGGCTTATAATCCCCACACATCTTTTTTTTAGTCCATAATATAGTTGAATCCTTCTTTGCTAGCAATACTATAGCGGCTGGGAAATCAGAATTTGATGGTTGAATGAAACCAGCCTCATGGAGCTCTTTGCATCTTTCATTTACTAGTTCCCACTCATGTTTATTCAACCTATGCCTCAACCGATAGATGGGTGTCTCATCTGTAAGGTCTATAGAGAACTACATCGTCTTACACCTATTTAAGTCTTTCATTGAGAATGTGAACACATTTTCATACTTAATTAGCAAGTTAATGACCTAGTCTCTCTCCTTCTTGGTGAGTTGGTTCCCCATAATGAAAGGGTAGTTCGAAACACATGGAATGGAGTTGGAAAGTGTGTTTGAAGAACCTGGTGTATTGGGTTCTCCACTATCCAACTACGCAAATTCGTAAAAGGTTGTAATTGTTTCTCTAGAAGCTGATGTACTTCCAGGTGTATCAGAAACAATTTGAGTCAAATTACATGGTACCTCCTCCCCCCCCAACACTAAAAGTGAAGTGTAGAGTGTTGAAAATAGGCAAGTGTATTTGGTCGGGGTGCCATGTGGTCGCATTGCTAGAATTGCAAGTGATTGAATTAGTGTTGGTGTTGTGTACATTTGAAAGAGTACATAAGTTACTAACAACCATGTAAGGGAGTTTAGGTCCATGCCTTTCCCCAGTAGAGCATTACGCTCTAATCTAGTCACCTTGTTGTGACTAGTGGTGCCAATTTGGAACCCCATAGGCCTTCCTCTTTCTTTTGGGCTTGGTTCATCCCAAGTGGCTAAAACATGATGATACACCAGGCCTAGTCCATTTCCTTGAAAGGTGTGTGCTCTTGGGAAGGAGACAAAGGTGGGCCAAGCACCTCTTGGTTTTCCTATTGTTTGCAGGAAACCAAAGAGGTTTCTCTTGCCTTCTAACTGGTTAGTAGGAGCTCTGATCATCCAATATGTGATAAATTGACAAGTTGGGGTCATTGATGGTGTATCTTAGAACCAACTGCAGAACTAAGAGTGGTGCAAGGTTGGTCCACTAGTTGCATAGCTAGTGCGCATAGGAACTGCATTGTGCTGCATCGAATAGGAGCGACTCTCCAAGGTAATGTTTGACTAACGTGTATTGTTCCTAGACTTTTTCCCTTTGCTCAAGCTAAGAAGGGGTGTTCTCAGTTACATAACCAAGAATAGGAGAAATGGATTGAGCCCAGGTAATCAATCGTACCATGTTCATGAAGAGACCAGATCTTGTGTCATTTAAACCTTTTCCAAATCCAGTCGTTGAAAATCCTTGACACTCCCAACCTAAAATGATGAGGTCCACGGGGCCAAGTAATTCCATATGTTTTTTTTGAATTAGTTGTATATCAAAGGGTTAAAAGTGAAACTCGCATGTGGTGGTTGCAAATTATTGTGCAAATCTGGCTGTGAGCTCCATCATTTTCGATGCTGCCACTTGCCTTGCAATAGGATCAATGTCTACATAAAAATTTCTCCAAACCACCATCCCTAATTGTAGTAGGGTTTCGAGACCTGTACCAATACCACCAAATAACGCTAGTAATGTAATCCCCTCCTTAGGCGATGTCCAGGTGATTAGTTGATGAAGTACTGGTTTAATGAATTCGCCATGGCTCTCCATGTTCTCAAAACTTGATAGAGCTTTGACCAAGGGCTTGTGGGCTGCTTTGAACCTTTGTAAAACATGTAGTCCATGTTGAATGTCAATAGAAACCACCCTTAAGTAGCTTGGGCGTAAGCTGCTTCCTCTTCATATCCTTTTATCCATTCGCAGCTAGCTTGTTAGATGTAGGAAATGGTGTGTGCTTCCTTGAACATACAATGGTGAGCCATAGGACTATGGTTCCCATGTAAATCGAGGGGTATGTATCCCAGGTGGTGGCCATTAGTCTCCCAATCCACTCTGTAGTACACATGCTCAAACCAATTGTTAATTGTGAAACTTGGTGGAAACAAGGGCTTTTGCCCAATGAACACATCGTAACTAGTGGCATTGGTGAATAAACATCTGACCTATAGGCAAAGCTCCTGATTTGTACCTTCATTGAAGTTAAGTGCAATCAAATCTGAACTCTCCTAAAGTACCTCCTCTACACTCCCATTAGTGGTGCGAATTTGCCACATAGATTTTCGTAATTTGGAGTCGAGCATGCCCATCTTCTTGGCGAATTAAACTCCAAGAATCATTGGTTGGGCACCTGTATTAAGAAGTACCACTATGGGTGTATGTCCTCACATTTGGATTACTAATTTAATATTATCGACAATGGTAACTTCGGTGGCGATGGAAGTTATCTCATTAGGCACCACCTTTGGAAATGAATGAGAAACTTTGTGGAGAAAATGGTTATCCACAACGCTTTTGTTAAATAACAAATCCACAAGTGAAGTGTTTTTTGCTCCTTTCTGATATGTGAATGTAGAATCAAAGGTAGGAGAGCCCACTAGTTTAACAATGCTAGAATTAATGACCAGATTACGAACATATTTGCAACACGTGATGTCGCAACCCTAACCTTGGGCTTGCAACCAAGGCAAAGGGTGAGACAAGAGGGAGACCTAGGAGATGCATCTTATATTCCCAGGAGTGCAGGAGAGTGTGAGAGAATGAACCCTCACACTCCCAAGGCAACTCCCACTTGGGGAGTTGGAGTCTCGAAGGACTCCCAAATCTTCAGGGAACAATTGTAGGGGTCAAAACCCATTAATTTGAAGAGTTTTTTATATCATTGAAAAGATATTAAAACGTAGATGTCTTAAATGGGATCGCATCACCCATTTGGACATCTAAAACACAAGTTATAACCAAAAGAAAGGCTGGGAGTCAAATTGGCAATTTGACTCCCGACCACTAAAAGTCAGGAATAGACCCAATTTCCATGTGTTTAGGTGACGTGAAACATACCATTAGAAAGCTCTTGACAAGGGATATAACTTTGTTTTAGACTTCATTTCAATTGGAGGTTTGCACACAAAGTTATGAAGCCCCAAAGTTGCGAGAGTCCCAACTTTAGCAATTTCGGGACTCCCACTTGGGAGTCCCGGGACAAAAAGCCATTTGAATGTGGGCCTCATGGAGAGGTATAGAGTATATTATAAGGGGGAAGGTGGTGGCTTCCCCCAAGTTCGGGCCTTGGTGAGTCTTGTGAGTTCGAGTTTGCCCGTGGCTCATCCTAGCACCAATAGTGTTTCATTGTGCATTAACCAACTTGTTGTTTAGTTTGTGCAGATCCGAGTGAATGATGAAGTACTTATCATTTTTCCTAGTCCCATCCTGAAGCTCTAGCACGCCCTTCTACCCCCCAAAGTGTTACGAGCCAGAGAGCGTGCCCCAATTCCTTGTTTTTCCATTGTTTTCACTTCAGACTCACATTTGGAGTTTATCAAGGAGCCAAGGGGCGCATCACGTGAGCTAATCGAGTGTCTTTCCAAGGTGTTGGATGAGACCCTTATAGCATGTGGATCTGGGATTGGTAGAGGACTTGATGTAGTGTTTAAGGAATCCTTTAGTACTACAATTATGTCCCTAGTGCTTAGCTTCACATTTTGAAAATTAAACAACGGTGTATTCATAAGGCTTTACGCCATTTCACGCATTTGAAGTTGGCACTCCATAAGTTGATCAGTGGAAAATTGTGTATTTTCCTAATGTACATGTATTCTTGGGACATGAAAATTTGTTGCCTTAGTAGCTTGTGGTGCAGGAGTCTCTTGCCCCCTTGCCAACAAAGTGTGTTCTTCTTTCATGTTAAGAGGACAAAACGATTATGGCATGACTGTTTGAACTCTTTTAGCCGTAATAATAGGACTTGAACCAAATGTGAGTTCATTAGTCTGAATTACCTACCTAGTGGCAGAAACTCTAGGTGCCACACTAGCCTCTTGTGCCGCAAAGTAGGAAGGGCAAAAAGAAGTGGCAATTTCTAATGTGAAACTATAATTGTGTGCACTGGAAAGAACATACTCCCCAACCATGGCATCGTGTGGGAGGCCATAGAACGACCTAGGAGGTCCCTCCCATGATTCTAAACCCTGTACATGTTGGGCATGACTAGCTGGTTAGGTAGACTTGCTTTTTAAATTAACAAGTGGGGCCTTTAATGATTCGAGTTCATTTTGCAGAATTTGAATTTAAGCGACATGGGCTTGAAGCACCTCCTTCTTGTCACCATTGTGCTCCTTCTTCATAGCATTCTTATTGGACTTACCCTTGGTGGGGAAAGCCTGAGTGGAAGGCTAAAGTGCCTTTGTTTTTGGTTAAGGGGTAGCGGAAAATGTTGGCAGATTTTGTCGTGATAATCGGAGTTGCTTCTATTATAGGAACTTGGCAAAACAAATAGCTTCGTAATGTCCCTCTTTCCCACAATAATCACAAAAGAAATCCTCGGAAAGAATGTTGCACTCACTAGCTTTGTGGGCAAGATTGCCATAGTAGTTGTAAGAAGGTAGGATGGGTGTAGTCGAGTGCATTGTTTTAACCCTTGAAGAAAAATGTGATGATCTGTGTGATGATCTGGTTGGTGTAACTAGTGGAGATTAAGGCTTTGAACATCATGGAGGCCTCATAGTACTGGCCTCGTAATGTGCATGAAGTAGTTTCAGCTTTTTAGAGATGTTGTACACATCCAACAAAGTGTACAAGTTTCCAAATTCTATAAAAACTCATTGTAAAACTTGCACATGGAGTGTCGGAGTACCTTCCAATGAACAAAGATACCAATGGGCAACTTCTAGGTCTATGATGCTATGAGTATCATCTTTAAGCTTAAAAAACCCCCTGTAAAACATCTTGAAAGTTTCATCCTTCTTCCGAAAGAAGGTGGTCAGCTACAAATTTTTTTAAAAACTTTTAATTAAAAATTCCAGCTCAACAATTTGAAAAAATTCCCCCACTGGATCAATAAAAGCTAGTGCATCAATGGTGGGAAAAATGTTTGTGGTAATAACAATGAGTTGTTGAAGAGAAAAATTTACTGAAGTACGTACTAGATCTGGATTATTGGGCATAGTCTGATGATGTGCAATGGCAGCTTGCAGTGTAGCTTGAAAGGCGGTGGCAATGGCTATGGCATAAACTGGATTAGGGATCTATGTGACACCCAAAATCCTCAGAGAATGTTGCTTGTGGACATCCAATGCTTCATAGTGCACTTAACGAGCCAATTGTTTAAATGCAAACGCTTGAATGTAATTAATGCCATACTTGAACTCCAATTCACAAACCACAATTGAGAAAGTTTCCTTGAACGCCCTCAAAGAAATGGTACCTAACCTTTTGCTAAACTTTTTAATTTTCCCAGAGGAATTGTTGACCTCCATGGTGTATATGGGTGTAGAGGTAATGGCTTGCAACAGAATATACAGTGATGGTGTGAAAGCTGGTGTGACCGCAAGTGTACCTCACTGATTAACCCCTCCAAATGGATTCTAATGTACCGTTGATGTATTGTAATTTGAACCTAAATTCCTGGTAGGAGTTGTATTGGATGACGGTGGTGTTTGTAGATGCTTGATGGTACCATCATGAAGATCATGAGTTCAAAGAAATTGGCTCAAATGATTATGTGTTATTTCGTAGTTGATACCTTGGCTTTGGTTGAGCGATAATGCTCTCATCATTCGAGGGCATGGTGTTGTCCCATGCCCCAAAATTTTGTAGCAATATAAAACTATAACTACAAAGTTCTAACACAATAAACAATTTGAAAAGTATAGTGCATTGATTGGGATGAACGACGACGGACGGACGTCGATGGATGGAAGGTGTCGGATGGAAGAAATCGGACGAAAGTCAAATGGGCATTGGACGGATGGTGAACGAAAGTCAAACAAATGTCAAATGAAAGTTAGACGAACATCAAATGGAAGTGGCACAAAAATTGGACAAAAATTTGACAGACGTTGGATGAAAGTTTAACAGACGTTAGACAAAACTCCGATGGAACTTCGATAGAAGTTCGACTGACGTCGAACGAAACTTCGATGAAACTTCGACAGACGTCAAATGAAACCTCGATGGTGTTACAAACGCCACAACACTATAAAATGCCCGTGAGCTCCATAGCAATGGTGGATGCAACATGACGGCCACAATACTGTGAAACGTGCGTGAGCTCCACAACGATGGTGGGCAACAACACAACAAATGCCACACTACAAAAGTAATTTTATTTTTCCTCGCTTGTTTGTTGTCTCCTCAACGATCGCCTTCGCTCTTGAAGTGGCGAAGATTGTGGACATGGACGAACTTACCATATAAGAGCGGAATTTGATTTGTCTCTACAGATTAGTCCCCCAAGCTTTAGTTTTAATCAACAACGATAGCAAGAAGTTTCGTCTTACAACAATGGGCAACTAATGTTCCTAGCTTGTAGCCCGCATGAGCATGTGCATGGTTTTGATCTTTGGAAACAGCCACATGATCAGAGGTTTGGCAGTTGTTGCAACGACAATGATAACAACATTTCTAACCTTGTTATTGCAAGCGGGACGATGAGATCACCCCATGAAGCAACAACTTCTTCTTTCGGTGCTACATCATGAACAAACTTGTGTTTGGCAAATTCTTCTTCTTTCAATAACAACTTCCAGCAAGCATCTGATGATGGAGTTAGTCCACTAGTTATGAGTTCTTTTCTAGAGATGTAGTAGATGAAAGTTCATGGGGAGCTTTTCAAGCCCGCCGGTCTTCATGGCAGCAACAGTTACAACAACAATAGCTACAATAACAACAATATAAACGACACCAACATCAAAAGAAACCCAAGAACTCAAAGCCAAGAAAAATCTACCGTTTTCAACATTAAGTGACAGAGAATAATTTTTCTAAAATTAGATTGCAAAGAAGGAAAGAAAACATAGTGTATGTAAACGGTGGCCGTGTAATAACCGCCATGAGCATCTAAAAATCTAGTTTGACTATGGAGGAAACTTTCCTTAACAAAGGAATTCTAGAAAAACTCACAAGAGAAGGGAATAACTTGGCCTTTTATACAACCACCAACAAGCTGAAAACCCTAAACAAATCGTAACCCTAAAACACCTAATAGCGTATTACCTAAGAACGTACATTAACCCTAAAGCATAAATTAACCCTAAAAGGCATGATTGGCATGCTCGTAACCGACCGTCATGTATGAGGCCATGCATACGAGCATGACATACCATGCCCCAACCTAAAGAATCAGATTATTACTTTTTAGAAAGACTTTTCACTTTTAACAACTATAACAAAGGCTTCAAATTTTTATAGCCAATCATTGGATGGCCATGCGCAAAAAGGTCATAAATAATAACAAATTGCACACTTTTACTTGTCAATGGGAACATCAATTAAAAGATGATCCAAGACAAACATATGGTCATGAGTAGTGAAAACACACTCATTATTGCATGCACATAATATTTGTTATAATAGTAAGAACCAACATCAATTTTGAACATGGATACCTTGCATTTTTTACTACCAGCATGTTTTATGGCCAAATAAATGTTTGAATTGGATTTATGTAGTGGCCCAATTCACAATGGTTGTCACCTTCCATTTCAAAATAATTTTTTTGTAAAACATTTAATTTACCACATACTTATAGTCAACATTCTAAAAAAACCTCATTTGTGATATGAAAGTCATTAGGCGCATTGATGTTAATGTGTAACAAAATAATTATAACCACTATTTAATATTTGATACTTTTAAACGTTAATTTAAATTGGTGTTGAACTTTTTGGATTTATTTCTATGAGAAAAGTGATAATATATCGTGGGAAAATGTGAATAAATTTGAAATCAATTTAATGAATAAGTTATATCCTTTTTAAAAAATAAAATTGTAACTAGTGTTTTAAAATATTTTTAAATCAGATAGTTTGGAAAATTTTAAAGTATGAAATTTAACATTATTTTTTTATATTAAAAAAATTTACCAATTTTTTTCTAAAATAAGCAATATCCTAAGGGGGCATGATTGGCTCCTATTAGCATGAATAGACCCTATTAAACTATTCACATGGTTCACAAATATGGTTCAAAGTATGTGGAATCACATGCAAAATAAATATTTACCAATGTACTTGATATATGTCATGATATACATAGAAAATAATTAGTTTCTTTTCTATTCTATTGTTTTGGTTGTGTTCTACCATAATGTGGGAAAACATTCAATTAAGAAAACAATCCAATGTAACAACATAAAAGGGGTCACCATAACTTGTTTTTTCTCCTCTTGCCAATCTTGTGGAAATCAAAGAAAACCTTTGAACATGTGTATTTATAATGTAACCAACCTAGCCCCAAGTTATACAATGATCTCTTAACATAATCTTGAAATTTTTTATCCAACTTAGCTTGGGAGGAGGAGATCATTTGCTTGATTCGGGTATTTATCAAATATGTCGAAAATTTCCAAAGAAAATTTCTTGGAATGTTTATTGGTTAAAACTCCCCATTGTTTTTTTTATTCCTTAACCATGGCTACACTATAAATCATTACTTTGCATATTGTTGATTCCAACCGTGAGGCCCGATCAACTCACCTTGTGGTTTAAGATCCATTCCTTCCTTTGCTTGAATAAAATTTCTATTTTGGGATTGATTTTTCAAGAAAACAACATCAAAATACACATGAGCCAATTTCATGTCTCTTTGCTACAACCAAACAATAAGAACAAAAAGGGAATGGTCCAAGAACCTATGGATTGAAGTAGCCACTTCGATTTTCCCTCGCTTGGTATCAAATTCCGTTCACTACTAGAATTCATGGTTTTTCAAAAGGTCCAAGTCGATTAACATGTACATTTTGATTAGAGGCTTGAATGACATGTATTTTTTGATTAATGAACTTGATTTAATGATTTATTTGACTATTTATCAAATTTGTCATCTATTAAAGTTTAACAAAACAAAATGGCCACCTTGGTCAAAATGGCCAATGGCTTCTAATCAACTAGGACATTAAGTTGAGTTGGACAAAGTGAATGACATTCTTAAATCAAGATGGAAAATAATGTTTTAGTCAAATGGGACATACTATGTTACATAATAAGCAAAGATAGCTACAAATTAGGTTAGGCAATAACCTAGGCCTACCTACATACCAACTTATGTACTTACCTACCTACCTACCTACCTCCTAAACCTACCTCCTACGACCTATTTACCTACTTACCAATTTACTTACCTACCTCATTATCCCCACCTACCATCCTACAAAATTATCTAAATCTACCCACCTACCTCCTATTTCTTACAACATATCTACCTACCTACCTCTCACTTACCTATCTACTTCTTACCTCTTATTTATTATTACCTACCTACATATCTCCTATGGACTATAAACTACCTATTTAGCTATCCCTTTTACCTACCAACCATCATGTAACCTACCCATTAATCAATTTTCTTACTTATCTACCTAACTAATGGTGTGAAATAAACAAGTGAAATAAAAAACTTGACAAGTTTTATAAATTTTGGAAATGTAGTTCATTGATAAGGACTTGGATTATATCATTGGGGGAGGTGAAGGGTTCAATTCCTAATACTTGCAACCTATGTGTACACTTTAAAAATTAGGCCAAGTTTAAAAGGGTAAAAAGGTTAAGTAGGTTAAATTACAATTTCACCCAACCTTAGGATCACACAAGTTGCTACAGACTTTTATGATCCACTTTTGAGCTTTGGCCTACTCAATAAAAGGTGAATGTCTCACACATAGATGTTGCTTACCTTGGTATTGCATGCACAAACACATGCATGAGGTCATCATCCTTTGCAGATACTAACTTGTTTTATGACTGCTGTTGCTATTGTCATAAGATGGGAAGAACTCTTTCTCATGAAGAATGAGCATGGAGCTTCATTTTTGCATCAAGATTACAGGCAGGGGGAAGAAGAGTGTGTGATATCAGTGGTGGGGTGGTGAGACGGTGGTGTCATGGCAAATACTCAAAAGCTCCTAGTGCGGTGGGTGGTAGCTGTGTGATCAATCACAAGCCTCACAAGTTGTGCATGGGATTTAATTTTTCTTGTGGCTTTTGGGTTTTGGAAAAAGAGGGAGGAAGATGGGTAAGAAATGGGTAAGAGAGCATTGGAAACTGTGTGGTCCACTGTTCCATTGATATTGCATTGATGAATCATTTCCTTAAAAGTTTTCTTGCAAGAAGGACCAACCAGTCTGCACTATCTTACCAAACTCATACCCTTGAATTCAAAAGCATCATCATCCAACATTGCTGTGGAGATGCAAGAGCAGAGATCTGCAAGTGTACAACAGCCTTTCACCAAACCAGTAATTGATAAGAACTGAACCCAAACTGCTTGGGGATGTGTTTTGTTGCTATAACAAGAACAATCAATCATATCAAAACTAAGTTTTAGGTGCTGTGGGGTAAACTTCTGCTGCAAGAACACAAAGCTTGAGCTACATGTAGTGCCCAATGATGAGCACACTCTTGGCTGACACAATCCCAAATTATCAATGTGCACACTCATCCCGGGGTGAATATGTGCAGGTGGGGTCATGGCACATACTCCCTGTATACAATCTGTCAATGATGCATGTTCACCAGAGTTTCCACCATCTTTCCTATTTTACCATGTAGCAGTGATGTATACCTTCTGCAGGGCAGCATCATCACCTGACCTTTTTCTCAGACTGAAGTTTGTCTTCCAATTGTCTCAAGCTTGTCTCCCTCCACCATGAATTCAAACTGATCTGTTCATATTCTTAACAGACCTCATACCACTTCTCATGTCACTCAAAAGCCACAAATGATTCACCACCATCTATACCTGCCCGCACAAGTGATGGATCTCAGGCACAATGTTCAAGCTTTACAAATGGACTTCTTCACTACCCCAACCACCCACCCATCTGTGACTGCACAGCTCATGATCTCAGGCACAAAATTCATGCTTTTCCACATACAATGCCTGACACTGGGAATGATTCCAATCCATCAAAGCTTGATTTCACGCACAATATCATGACTTATTCTCACACAAGCTGGGGGTCATTAGTTAGCAAGCAACAGCACCTCGATCATCATCCCTTAACATCATCTGCAGCATTCATTCATTCATTTGGACTTGTGGCACTGCAGCTGTTCTGAGCAATTCTTTTGAGTGTTTTGTAAGATGCTCACCACACAAAATCAAGCTCAGAAAGAAACAAGCAGCTCACAGCATAATAGCTCTTCCCCTCATGGCAAGTTCAAACCAGCAACAGTTAAAATAGAATGTTCCTTGAAAGTTTCCAAAAAATGGAACTTACTGTCCACAGTAAGTAGTACCAGGTGAACATTCCTCAAAGTGTGGGCCACATGAACTCTGCATCCTTCCATAGTCTCTCCCAGACAGGACAAACCAACAGACTTTGCTCACAGCAAGAGAGTTTTGACCTCAGGAAAATCTTTTAAGTAACAAGTAGTGCATTTCAATGGATTTGAAAATATGCAGCAACTCCACCAATCACCTCTGCTATTTCCAAGTTTGATGCAAACTGGTGTCTAGAGTGATAAAACACATGTGCAAAGTCTCATGTGGATCTTGATCCTCTTGCCTACCCCAATTTGACAGAAAAGCATTCAGAAGTAGAGGATCAACACTATTCCTTTGGTAAGTACAACAATTCAGTACTATTCTTTCAGAGCTTGACATAGGTGAACACTGTGTGATTGAAAAGGTAGGAAAGTGATGATAAGGTTAGGAGTATCCCAACAGTACCTCAAGTTGGAGTCTTCTAACCCCTGGTTGCATTGGAATGAACCAGAGGTGCATGGGGCACTCAGCAGTTGCCTCTTTCTGAATCTGTTCAGTGTTGTCATAGGAATATGTTGAGGATCCATTTGATTCACCTGAAAGCCAGAGTTTGTGGGGCTTGAACTGCTGCACCACAGGGTTGCTTTCTTCATTTGTTGGCACTGGACAAAATCCACAGAACTGGGTAATCTTCATCAAGTAAACATGGGTGGAGTTTTAGTGGTAGCACATAATAGCCATCCATGCGCATCCAGTGGCCCAAATGCTTTATTCAGGACAATGAAACCAAATTTTGAACCCAAAAGTAATAATGCCTTCATAAAGGAGATGGCTCCTTGGGACGGAAACTTCACAACAAAAAACACAAATCTTGGCCTGGAAGTTCAAAGAGGAGCTGACAAAGACAAGATTCTGTCCCCCATCTCCCTGAAGTTGTGGACATGCCAGACAAACTACACAAAACATTCTTGGGACCACTTGCAGGGGACCCCAAACGAGTAAACCCTTCACACTGCCCATTCAAGTGCACATTTAGGTTGGGTGTACAATTCTGAACCTGGCTAGGTCACAAGCATTCTCAACTCAACTATACAGAGACATGATCCAGCAAATTTTACTCAAATGTAGAGTTTATATACTCTGTCTTTGGTGGGATTGCCAAAGTATATAGTCACTGGAGAGCTAATGACATGAATTTAGCTAACATAGAAGAGTATTGAGCACCATGGATTCACATCCACAACTGAGTGGCTGCAAATAATTGTCAAGAGCTCAGAAGATGGTTTGAGACAAAAACCACATAATACCATTAAACAGGTGACAATGACCAGAAAATTGCTCAAAACCATGGGATCAGCTCAGTTAGTTGAGAGCAATAGATATGCCCCTCTACATTGCCCCCATTTGCACAGACAAATGAGTAGGCAAATCAATGGGGGCAGATCCAAGATAACAACAAACACAGACACATGTGCATGCATGCACATCCTCAACCAATGAGAACTCCACAATGTACACCCTCAACAGAAGACTGCGCTGAAAACGTCAATGTTGTCCTTGAAGCCAAAATCAATCCTCCATAACTCAGTAGTTGGATTGGCCTGCATTCATGTACCAAAGCTCCAGCACGCTATCCTTGAAAGTGTATATATACAGAAGGCCAATGTGTGGATTCCCATGAGGGGAAAACGAACCAAACAAGAGAGATACCTTGAAGGAGCTGAAAAACAAAGGGGGTCACCAAGCAAAGAAGTTCGGACATGGCCACTTTGCATGTTTCAGTGCCTTCCAAACCTGGTTTGCTTTGCCCGCAACCAAGGTGCTGTCATTATGCTCAAGTGATTTGACCTATCTAAGACAAGCAGATGAAGTAGGTGTTTACAACATGACTGATCTGGCCCTCCAACAGACTGTTTTCAGCTTGAAGTCAGGAGTAACTTCAATTAAAGACCTCACATAATATGAGCACCAGACCTCCCATAGACACTGAGCAGGGTTAATCATCTTCCAAACCTGGGTTGTTTTTTTTTGGATGCACAACAAGGAGTTAAGTTTTTGAGCTTGAATTGGCTTGACCTGTCTAGAAGAAAAGCAGATGCACGTACATGTTCCCAAGGTGACTGATCCAGCCTTCTTACAGACTGTTTTTGGCTCAAAGGAGGGATCTAACTTCAAATCAACAAGCTTCCCATATGGAGATGAGTACTGAACCCTCCAGCAGATACTGAAAAACTTTGTCTCATCCCACCATTGTGTCTTCCATTTGGTGAGCAAGGTGTGGTGGATTTCTGTCTCTCTAAGTCTATACAAGTTTGAAGAGCAGGAGAAGTGCTTCTCACATACCTTGGCCACCGATTCTTTTTTTTCTGGTGCTCAGGAGATTGCAAGGGTATGAACACCAAACTGATAGGGTGTGTGGTGGTGTTGTTGGTCCTGCAGACTGAATGAGGATTTTCACCAAAGACCGTGCGCATCATCATCACACCAACGCAGATAGCCTGGGGTAAAAGAGAAACTCTGTGGTGGATAAGACAGTGTACAGACAAGGTCCACAGTGAATCTGGTCTGTAGTGAAGTTGTAGACCAGAATCTTGGTCCACAACATATCCTTGAAAATCAAGATGAGTAAGTCCCCATATGCACAGCAACTCAAGGCCCAGCCTCGGCTTCCCATTTGGCCCAGCATCTCATCAGGAACTTCAAGCATGTGGGTCCATAGTTTCTTACTCTGTTCAAGCTGCCAGATGTGGATTCGTTCTATGAGTGTTGCATCTGGATGTTGTTGTTCTTTGATCCTAGCCACCAGAAGTAGCCTCCCCTGACATCCCACAAGATGATACCTGGCGTAAGCTGGCAAAGCTGGTAACCCAACACGATACCAAGTGCTTGTCTGAAAATGGAATTCCCAGACATCAGAAGGAATGCGTACACCAATGGCGCAGTATGCTATCTCATTACACACAACCATGCTTATTGTATCCTGCATGATGATCTCAACTGGAACTTTGCTACACAACACCTGCCAGCAGTTGCCCACTGAATTGTAAGACTCTAATGACCATCTATGTGGCTCCTCCTGCTGGCTGGTATCAGATTGCTGCACACAGAGTGCAACAATGCGGTATCTGTGGCCACTGGGATCTATCAGGATTTGAGCAGCACATGGCCGTCCAACTGCCTGAGGCAACTGCCTCACAAATCCTGTAAAAGGGTTACAGATGTGGATACTACTGGCAGCAGCCTGGAGCGTTCCATCCTGAGGAGAGCATGATGATGATGCCCGCAAGATTAGTCCCTCACTGCTCGCAAGGAAGTCAGAGTACCACAAGTCTTGGAACAGCGGAGGGGCCAGATTGGACAGCTTCTTAGAGTAGGGATTGTATGCGAATGATCTGTGAGAATTTGTCACAACCAGCCATGTCTCACAACATTTAGGTTGATCCGATGAGCATGCATCTAAGAAGCTGTGGGAAGACGGGAAGTCGTTCCATCTCTTGCACACAGCCCTGAAACGGAACAAGCTCTTCACGGGTAACATGGTCAACACTCTGTCCAGGATGTGCTCAGGCAAGCTCCCCCATAACATCCCTTCCATTCTCACCTCCATATTTTCCTTGCTTTTTCTGAGCGTTTTCCTCTCGTTTCCTCTTCCGCTGTTTTACTTCACCCCCGATTTCTATAAAAAAAAATACCTACTCTGCAATCAAGTTCTCTCTCTCTCTCTCTCTCTCTCTCTCTCTCTCTCTCTCTCTCAAGCTACATCAATATCCAACAAACACGATAACGTCACCAGGCAGGCCCGCACATCCTTCTTAATTGAAATTCAAAGAATCATTTACAAAGTACAGGCCGCGAGTTGTCCTTCCTTCCGCTCTCGTTTTCCCTTACGGCTTACTCATAAACAACAATACACACCGCGAGCTGTCCTTCCTTCCTTCCGCTCTCGTTTTCCCCGACGGATTACTCATAATCAGCAATATCACGCCGCGAGCTGTCCTTCTTTCCTTCCGCTCTCGTTTTCCCTGACGGCTTCCTCATAAACAAAATACGCGCCGCTAGCTGTCCTTCCTTCCTTCCCGCCGCTCTCGTTTTCCCTGACGGCCACACAACAAACAAACAAACAGACAGACAGACAAACCCTCGTCTCCCCTCACTGCGTTCGATTGTCCACAACTTCGTGTGCAGCAGTATAAATGATTCATATCCGCAGAAAGACACAAGGCTCCTCTCCGCGTCTCCCGATTCCAGACCTGCTCAATTCAAGTCCAAACAACATGCGATAAGCATGGCGTCTTGCTCTGCCATTTACGGCGGCAACAAAGACCAGGAAAAAACCAAAGTTGCACCGCGACGGACACAAACCCACAGAGAGAAGAGAGAGAAGAAAGAGCGAGAGAGAGCGCGCTGCCGTTCGTTGATGAACAAACACGAAAAACAAACAAGAAGGAATCTGGATCGATGAGACTCATCCATTGTGGACGAGACCATAATCACTAGGGATGAGACTCATCCTCTTCTGCAATTTAGATCGGTACGAGAAATCTGCAGGACGTTTATTTTTGGCTCTGCCTTGCAAGCATGGATTGACATTGCATTGGTGTTTGGATGCCTAGAATGAATAGGACTTGAATTCTATTATTTCACTAGCTTATTGGAAACAAAATACATGTTTTGAATGATGCAAAGCTCAAAATCAAATTGAAATGGCTAGGTTTTTGTGAAATTGTCAACTCCCTTTCTTATGTTTCCAATTCAAATACGCTATGTCTTGTTGTCAAATGAAGTTATCATGGCTTTTCAAACATTCACATGTTTTCACCAAATTGTTTTGTGCTTGTCATAAATTTGTTAAATAGTGTGATTTAAACTCAATTGAGTCCAAATGCAATCTTTCAAAGATTGTGAAATTCAAAATGCAAATTGTGATATGTGAATTGGCAATTTCAGATCTTGTTGGCCATGTGCCGATTCATGTTTGTTCACAGTGTGTTTGATGGTTAAACATAGTTCAACCACATTAGGCCATGTTTGTGAAGGACATTTAAAAAACAAAAAAAAATTCATGGAACATCACATTATACCAAGTATGGTTAAGGTGGTTTTTAATTGATGGGGTCTTTATATCCTTTTGTGGGGGCAAGTTTTTGTGCATGTTCCACTCCACTGGGGTTTCCACATAATCTCATTCACCTTTCAAGAACTCACACACACTTGCATGTGCTATGTATGCAATTTTGATCAACACTTTGTTTGTGCCCCCATGCCTCACTTTTGAAGTCCATACCAAATCCACATTTGAAAAAGAGATTTTACTGGGCTTTAAATTTGAATTGATTATGATTTGGAAATACAACCCATGTTTATAAACTTGTAAAAACATGCACCTACAATACCCACTTTTTTCATTATACCATGATTATTAATGGAATACATAACTAGTTAATACTTGCATAATCAATACACTATGCATAGAACTTAGATGGACAATACTTACATGCCAAACTAATAACAACACTAAGAATGTAAATGTTCCACTTGCAATATCTACATGCCAATTACTTAAATCCACATTGGACTTGGGACCCAACCCTACAATACCCACATACCAACTTTAAACACACATTGGACTTAGGACCCAACCTTGTAATATTTGCATTCCAAAACTAAAACCCACATTGGACATGGGAACTAACCTTGTAATACTTGCATTCCAAATTAAAACATACAATAAACTTAAGACCCAACCAAGTGTAATACTTGCATTTCAAACTAAACACACACACAAGACTTGGGACCCAACCTTACAATACCTACATTCTAAATTAAAACACACCTTGGACTTGGGACCCAACCAAATGCGATACTTGCATTTCAAACTAAAACACACATTGGACTTGGGATGCAACCTTGCAATATTAACATTGCAAAACTAAAACACACATTAAACTTGGGACTCAAACTTGCAATATTTGCATTCCAAAATTAAAACACACACTAGACTTGGGACCCAATCTTGCAATACTTGCATTTCAAAACTAAAACACACATTGGATTGGGACCCATTCTTGCAATACCCATATTCATGACTAATAACAACAGGTAGATTTCTTGAACTAGGATTAAACATTTGCTAACTTAATATCTTCTCTAATAATAATTTAAAAATTTAGGTTATACTCACATGTTGATCCAATACATGAAACTAATTGAATTATAATTAAATTAAAACCACACATGAATGAAAGAAATGAAGGAGAGGAAAAAAAAAACTTTTAATTTTATGATCCAAGGTGATAACATTCTCCTTGCAAAGCTTTCCAATCCTAAATTAAACCACAACTCCAAGTAAAATAAAAACCTTGAGTATTGTTATAGATTAAACCTTAAAGATGCATCACTTTCAAAACATCTTAAACCTTAATTATAAAACCTTACACATGACAACTATACAAAAATTATTTTAGATGAGCTAATTATGAATTATAAATCAAAGTTTAAAAAATCAAGAATTTTAACAATTGAAGGAAAATATTTATCTCTTACCTTCTAATTTGAATCTTTCCAAATTAAAAAATGTTTTCCCTCACCTTCAAAAGAGAAGAAATAAGTTTCATTTGTTCAATATATGGTTCATGATTCTTCTATCCTAAATTAACCTTACCTTGAATTTAATTAATATCAAAAAAGATGTGTTTGCAAAAAGTCATAAATGTTTGGGAGATCTATTTAACCCTAAATCTTCCTTTGATCCATTTAATGTTATAAACTATAATTTTTTTCTCTTAACCCAAGGCATTAAATTATTTAATTATGTATTGTACAAAATGCAATAAATGGTACAAAGTGGAGGCTCATGGGGACATTGATTATAAGAAGAGCCCACAAGTGCAAAAGGCCTAGATATGCCTAATTATTGGGATCTTGGTTGTCATTGTGATCATTGAAGACGAATGCAAAGATCCACTTGCATGGTGGAGAGCCCATGAGGTATGTTATTCTTATGTTGGGTTTGTAATTTGACAAATTTTGGGGATTGTTAGTTTTTAGATTTAAGTAGAAAAAGTCTTGAGTATTTCAATATTTCCACAAACGTATAGTGGTTTTGGTTGGGCATGGATAATCTTCAAATACTTATAAGCATCTACAAGAATTATCCTGACAATGTCATGTTGGTAACCCTAGTTGTTATGGTTCATTGTGATCTTTTTGTCCCAAAACTAAGATTTAATTCATGTGATCCTAGTTTTGGGGCCAAAAGGGGGTGCATTTGGGGATTTTTAAGGTGGTGGTTTGGAGGGTATTTAGGGGCTAGTTGAGGGGTTTTGAGGGCTGAATTCAAGGGTGGCAAGACACATTTCAAAGTTCGCAGACAAATGCATGAGACATGAAACTAATTGGCATAAAAGAAATGGTATTGATCCATTTTAATAGATTAGTTTAGCTTAATTTTTGACCTTATAAAAGCTTTGAAGCAATCTAAATTTTTTTATAAATTACTTTATTTTATTTTTTACATTGTTTCCAATGATGTTAAACCTAACTGAAACTGGAATCGACCCCCATAAACTTTTCCAAAACCAAAACCCAAGGTTCCTCCTAAAACTTAACAACCACACAACACCGATTTATACATAGGTACGTAAGGGTTTAGGGTTTAAGGTTTTACTACGTATCTACTAATCCACAAGCAGGTAGTTAATAGGTAGGTAATAAGAGAAAAAAAAGGTTAGCTAATGAATTGGGAACCCAGCAGAAACCTGTTTCCTCATCACTTACCATCCATCCTTCGCGTTGTAGTGGACGCTGGTTCACTCTCTGGCTTGTGGATCTGGACCAGTTCTGCAGTGTCTTGTGGACTTGTGTGTGGACCTGGACCCGTTCTGCAATGTCTTGTGAACTTGTGTGGACTTCTTCTCCTTCACCTTCGTCCTCTTGCAGCAGCAGCTGGTGTTGTTGGATCGGGAATGAAATCTTCCTTGACTGTTGCTGGATTCAGAATGGGTCCAAGCAAAATGGGTATTACCGGATTGTCGTGGTGGTTGTTGTCGTGGTGTGTTGACTGAGCTCAAAATGATGATATGTTGCTGCTGCTGCTGCTGCTGCTGCTGGGGCCCACTCGCTGGCCTGTTCTCCAGGAAAAGAACAATGGGAGAACAATTGAGGTCAATTCTCAAGAGCTTCTCAAGGCTGGATGCAACCAGCAAGTCAATCCATTGCCTGCTGGTTTGAGAATGACAAGAGATGATGATATCTGCAGTTGGGTTGCAGCACAATCGTAGAGCAAGGTTGAAGAAGACACAGATATTGCTTGTGTATCATCAGAAGAGCCAATTGTGAGTTTCTCAATGCCAAGCTTAAGGAGCATGTACATGAATAATGGAGCTGGTGCTCAACCCATCTTGACAAGGACTTCTTCCTGGAAACCCAGATTAGAGACTATTCAGGAAGTGAGAGCTTTGTCCAGGAGGAGATTCCACAACTTTGTGAGGTGAAGAAGGAGCTCACATAAAAGTGCACAATCATTGGAAGATGAAAAGGGGATACTGAGTTCCATGGCACATACATTTTGAGCTTGCAAATCTCATCAGTTCACATCACATGTGTGGTGCATCTGTTGGGCTCCTTTGGTGCCTTATTTGTGAACTCAGACTCTGAATTCAGGTCCATTGCCATTGCTTCTGCAGATGCAGAAACTTTTGGCATGTCAAGTGCAAGATATCCAGCTTGAGGCGATCATGACCTTCAAAGCTCCAAAATCATAGTTCATTGTATGGAGTGAAAATGGTGCCCATTCCTCTGGAAGCCCATGCCAATTTTATAAGAGCAGTTACAGTTGCAACTGAAACATCTTCTACACAATCAGGTTTTATGAGAGATGTTTGAAATCAAGCCATCTTCTACACCATCAAGCTTCCAGAGAGGATAATGGTGATTGTGTACAATTGTAAAGAGAGGTTTTGATTGATCAAAAGCTTACAATCTGGTCATCAAAGTAGCTTCTAAACCCAATACCTGCAACCAGTCGACCACGTGTAGCAGTAGTCATGCCTGCTCAAATGCACAAGACTTCAGGACATGCAGGATTGATCAAAAGCTTACCATCTGGTCATCACAACTTGTCATTGCAATGTAAGGAAAGTGCAGCCCTTTCTGATTTCTATGGAAAAACTGGACTCTTCCTACCCCTCCTCAGCTCCCCCTGAGCTCAAACAGAGGAAATTTTTCTAAGCAGACCCATCGGCAGAAACTATATTCACAGTTTGAAGAACCATCAACTGAGTCCTCACCGTTATCCTGAATTGTGGCCACTCAGTTCAAAGAAGACAACTGGATCACACTCTTTGAACAATGCCCTGAAGACTTTGCAACAGCAAGGTGCCATGGTAAGGAGCCCTTCAACCTACACAGGGAGCAGAGACAAAACATGCACAAAGCATTCCCCATCTTGAAAGAGCTCTTGGGTAATACATAACATCAGTGTGAAGAATGTCCCTTACTACTGCAAAAAGATCAACATCAATTGCTCAGCTCTCTACTTGAGCCTGCAGTAATGACATGACATTTCATCATGCAGTACAGAGTCTCAGATTGACTCTATCATAGAAATCTACCTGACATTTGCACCATGGCCTGGGATGCAACAATGGTGTCATCCAGCAGTGATTCTTGGCTGTCCTGGGAGCTGAGGAATCCAGTGCAGTCTTTTTGGCTAGTATGGTACCTCTAGATCTTCAAGAAATGAGAATTTACACAGCACATCCAGTATGTGCAGTGAAGTGGAAAAGGTGTAAGAATTGAGCCAGGAGCTAGCACATGCACTTGCATGTGCTCCTGATGAGATTGAACACTAAACCACTTGCACTTATACCAGTTGCAGTTGCACCACTACTTGCTTCATGTTTCATTGCTGTTAATGACATCTGAAGAGTAAGGCATCACGAAAATCCAAAGCTGAAAATGTTTTTATAGTTTCAACTTGCTTTCTAGCTCAGATTCCTTGAAACAAACTTGAGAAATCATTGCCAAATCTATACTGCACAGTAAAGAAACTAGAAGAAGCAGCAGTATCCTGCCAAATATTCTTCTCACACTAGACTTTTCTGGACGTGAGGTTGACCAGATAAATAGGTACCTAGCATCTTATAAGCTATTATTCAGCCAAGGGAAAACATTTGGAGAGCTTGGAACACGAGCTGTTAAAACTTCAACTCCTGTCTCTGTAACCAAAAGTGTATGCTCAAATTGTGCACTGCGTTTGCCATCTGCAGTCACAGAAGTCCACCCATCTGGCCACATGCGATCACGCCATACCCCTGAATTAATCATGGGTTCAATGGTGAATGTTTGACCTGCCTTCATCATTCCCACAGCTTTGTTGTGAGAATAGTGAGGTATGTTAGGTGCACAGTGGAATAGCTCTCCTATTCCATGTCCACAATATGACTTCACCACAGATAAACCAGCCAGAGATGCATGCCGACTGATGACCTCCCCAACTTCACGGTAACGCACACCGGGCTTCACAATGGCAATGGCCTTCTCCAGGCATTCATAGGTAGTTCGAACCAAAGTTTCTGATGCCTGATCTACTTTGCCTACAAAATATGTCTCGTTCAAATCAGCATGGCACCCATTCAGATAGATAGTCACATCCACATTGACAATATCACCCTCCTCCAATTGCCTGGAATCTGGAATGCCATGGCAGACAACTTCATTCACAGATGTGCAGCAGGATTTTGGGAAGAAATGATAGTTCAGAGGCGAAGGGTAAGCCCCAGCAGAAATTGTAGCATCATGTACAATCTCATCTATCTTGTCTGTTGTTACCCCTGGCTTGATTGCTCTTGCTGCTGCATCCAACACATCACGGGCAACCTTGCAAGCATGTCGCAATCTTGCTATTTGCTCTGCACTCTTGATTTCCACACTGGTTTGCCACTCACTAACCATCTCCTGCTGAGGTCTTCCCGAAGATGCCCACTCAGGTCGCTGGATGTTTTCTGGGACAAGCCGCCTTGGTGAGATGGGATATGGCCTCAAAGGTCCTGTCCAAGCAAAATAAGGCAGCTGTGTGCTACGAGCTTGACCCTTGCGAAGGCAGTACATCCAACCCTGCAGATACTGATCATGAACACCATTTCCTGATGCATTGTTTTGCAGCTCCAGCTGGCTGTGCAGAGGCTTGTGCATGATCCACGACTCCTTAAAGCATTCCTGTGAGCAAAAAGATGCATTACTTCGAGGGAGCTTCAGTTCCAAACATTTTGGACATTGAAGTTTGGCCACTTTGCTGCAGCGCACACAAGCCAGCTGCCGTCCTGAATCTGCATCCTGATTCCTGCTGCCTTCCATCACCTCCCCTTTCACTTATTCTTCTCCTCACAATCCAAAGTTTCCAAAATTCAACCTTAATGTCTTTTAGCTCTCTTTGTGCCTACAGCTCTTCAATCCTGTTGGTCTTGTTGTTGTTGGCATAGTCAGATGAGGTGGTTTAGACAACTTCCACTTCTGTTAACTCCCAATCTGTAACCAGATGGCAAAAAAACCATCAGAATCCACAAATCGAGTGTGGAGCAAGATTAAGTACAACGTAGAAAAAATCAGAATCCAAGATCTCAACTCTGAAGCAAGACAAAAGCCCATAACATGGAGAAAACATCAGAACCCAAGAAATAGCTACTCTGCAGTGAAACAAAGTCCAAAAAACCCTAAACCAAAACCAGAATTCCATGGCAATGCTACTTTGCAGATTTTTCACGTGAAGAAGGAGAAGATATTCTGCAAGATGCAAGACACACAAACACATCCAAGACAGAAAATCAAGACTATAAATGCACCCAACACAAAACAAGACATTTCAAACCCCAGAGCATTGAAGAAGTACCGACAACAAGTCCAAAAACCCTAATCCAAAACCGAAATTCCATGACCGTGCTACCTGGCAGATCTTTTTTGTGAAGAAGAAGAAAGTATTCTGCAAGATGCTTGAAGATATACAAACACATCCAAAACAGCAAATCCAACACTACAAATGCACCCGAAAGAAAGGACAATTCAAACTGCAGAGCATTGAGGAAGTACCAACAACGCGTCGAAAAACCCTAAAACAGAACCGAAATTCCATGCACTTTGCAGATATTTCGTGTGAAGAAGAGAAAGAAGAAAATATTTGGGAAGATGCTTGAAGTCATGCAAACACATCCCAGACAGTAAATCCAAGACTTTACACCAAAAAGAAAAGACATCTCAAACTGCAGAGCACTGAGACCAAACAGAAAAGACACGACACCAAACGAAATCGCAAAACAACAAAAAATAAAATCACCCACAAGTTTGAGCTTCACAAAAACAGACATACTTGCTGCAATACACTGCCGGCTGCTGCCGCTGCGCCTGAAGCCCTCCGCTGCGGAGCTGACAAGAATCGCAACATGGATTTCCATCTCTCGAGCAAACATCGGGAAGAAATGTGCAACACTTACTTCTCTCTCACGCAAAGAAATGCACAGTGTGAAAGGAGCCAAAACTGGATATATGTTAACCCTAGGTGCCCAAAAATTCGTTTCTTTCTTTTCTTCCTTGTCAAACTTAACAAAGAACAACCTACTTTGGGTTCACCTTGATATATGTTAATCCTAGGTCTTGACAAAAGCCCATCTTAGTTTTCCTTGTAAACTTTCTAAAGGAATATAACCTACTTTGGGTTCATGTGGATATATGTTAACCCTAGGTCCTCACAGAAGATCATCTTTTTCTTCTCTTGTGAAATTTAATAGAGAATAACCCTGCTATGGCTTCACCTGGATATATGTTAACCTTAGGTGCCAACAAAGACTCATCTGTATTAGTTTTCCTTGTAAAAATTAAACAAAGAATAACCTACTTTGGGTTCACCTTGCTATATGTTAACTTAGGTGCCGACAAATAACTTACTTTGGATTCACCTTGATATATGTTAACTTGTGATGCTGACAAGACGATCATCTTTCTCCCTTGTAAAACTTAAGAAAAAATAGTTGGTCGAGGCTTTAGGTATAGGAGAAAAGCCTATACTAGGCCCTTCCCTGATGCCCAAGGCCAGTAGGCTAAGGGAACAGGTCGAAAGTCACAGAAGGGCTTGTTATCAGGTCCTTTTCGTAAGTAAAACAGAGCTGGGAACTTTTCACTTTTTAGAAACTAGTTCGAACCCTGTGCCTAATGCACAGGTGTGTGTGTATTTGACAATACATATTACAAAATTACAATTACAAACTACATTTCCAAAACCTCTTTATATACGACATTCCGCATGTATCCATCGGGACCTGGCCACTAAAAATCTTGATGTTTGCACTACTTGTGACCCATGAGATAGCAACATACAGCTTACCATGGGAATAGACTGGAAACAGCAAATATACCCCAACATTGTTCAACTTGTAA